>Ga0182024_10002232_pt1 | contig 48592 bp, 56 predicted proteins | sample P32metaG_FD_120480 | JGI IMG/M metagenome (GOLD analysis project Ga0182024, IMG submission 120480) | Permafrost microbial communities from Stordalen Mire, Sweden - P3-2 metaG (Illumina Assembly) | ecosystem: Environmental > Terrestrial > Soil > Wetlands > Permafrost | place: Sweden: Stordalen...
GAGCAGAGCGGCCATCTCCAGCGAGACCGCGCTCTGATACGCGTCAACCATTTCGGTGATTTTCAGCGTTGAGGCGGATGTGGCGGCCGCCTGGACCTGCATCAGCGCTGCGTGCGCCTCGGTTTGCAGGCTGGCTGTGACCCGCGGCGCGTCAGCGACACCCTCCTGCTCGACCGCAATCAGGGTGCGCAGGGAGCTGACCGATTGCGCCGTCACCTGGCGCGCATCCGACCATGTGTGCAAGGCGACCAGCGCGACGAGCACGCCGACTGTCAGCAGCGCTGTTGTAGCGCTGGTCACCCAAAACGGGATGTCCCGTGACGACGGTCTCCCGGGCGCATGGCCTCGTGTCACTTCCTGCCTCATGACGGTCGCGCGGCAAGCTTGGGACCACGTTCGACGGCCTCACGCTACCCGCGCCAGGGATGCAAACCCGAGGAATCGGTGCCTTCGAGCATTACCGGAACACCCCTGTCCCGGGCGACGTCGCCGACCCTCGTCGCAATCGTGAACGGCCGGTACGGCGCCTATCCGCTGACGAGAGCGTCAGTCAACGCATCGATTCCCGCGAGTCTCGCTGCGAGCTCCACAGGCAGCCCATAGCGGGCTGCGAGGGCGTTTGGAGCCGTGTAGCTCACCTTGGTCTGGCCGTCGTCTGCCCAAACCAGTACTTTCAGGGGCAGGTCGAGAGCGGCCAGCGCAGATGCCTGCATCACCGGGGTTCCCGCCTGCGGCGAGCCGAAGATCACGACTTTCGTCTCGCGCAAGGCAAGTCCGACGTGTGCCGCCTCCGCGCTGTGATCGACGACGGCGAACACCTTCATCCCCTTCGATGCCACCAGTTCCAGCAGCCGCGACACCGTGTCTGCGACCGACAGTGGACTCGCCTTGCTGATCACACCTTCTCGATCCCTTAACGCACGGGAATCCGATTCGTCGCTCATGGTCACTCCTCGGTCATGCTCAGTGGCGGAGCCGCGTCCTGTCGATGTCGTCATGGTTCATGCCGAAGTAATGCGCGACCTCGTGCAACACCGTGTCGTGCACCTGGCCGACGAGGTCGGCACGGGTCCTGCACCATCGTTCGATGTGATGCTGCAGCAATACGATCCGCTTGGGATACCCGGTGGCGCTGAACGTCGACTCGGTGCTGCCCTGGAAGTAGCCGAGCACGCGCTCGTCGATGCCTCGGCCGCGGTCGTCCTCGGTCGCGTCCGGCTGAATCGTGATCAGAAGATTGTCGGCGTCCATCCGTGCACGCAGCGCGGGTGGAATGGTCTCGAGAGCTTCGGCTGCGATGGCCTCGAACTCGTCGGCAGTGACGTGATATGGCACCCATTGAGAATGTCACACGGCCTGCTATCGGGTGAGCGTGAGGCCGCGGTTCGAGCTGCCGCCGGCGTTACCCGAAGCTCCCCGGCCGTCCAACGACGGCGGCGGGACGTGTCCTTCGGGACAGTGCAACGCCCGCCGCGACGCCGATCGCCGCAGTGACCAGGATGCAGAGCAGCGCAGCAACGAGATCCGGCTTCGTGGTCATGAGAAAGACAATGCCGACTGCGATCGACAACCGCGTGAGCCAGGAGACGACGAAACCTCGACTCTGGAGGCTGGTGCCAGGCGACGCTTCGGTCGCGATCTGCCGCAACGTGATGCTGAGCCGGATGCCGTTGACAGCGCCGAGCACCGCGATCAGCACCCATGCAAAAAGCCCGACCGCGAGCCATGGGACCCATCCCCACGACGAAATCATCATGTACAGCCCCGAGGCGAGGATCGTGACGACCGACGCCGGGCCGAACACCCGCGCGAGGCCGGTGACACCCTCCCACTGGCGGACGCCGTTTCCCGTCGTGGCGCGACGCAGCTGGAAGAGACCGATTCCCTCCGCGGTGAATGCGGCGCACAGGAGCAGCGAGCCAACGATGTGGACGAACAGGGCGAAGGCGTACAGCGTCATGAGCGTTCCTCAGGGTGGTCCCCGGTCAATCGGCGGTTCACGCATTACAGTATACACTGTGTAAGCTGAAATGTAGCCACCGCCCCCTCCACACCAGGTGGCGTCTCAACGCGCTTGCCCTATCCTCACCCGGCCATGGCAGCCCAGAACGACGACGACGCCATCGAGGTCTCCGGCCTGCACAAATCGTTCGGCAAGGTGCACGCGCTGCGGGGGATCGACTTCAGCGTTCCTCGTGGCACCGTGCTCGGCATGCTCGGACCCAACGGCGCCGGCAAGACCACAGCGGTGCGAGTCCTCACGACCCTCCTGCGGCCTGATTCCGGTCGGGTCGTCATCGAAGGATACGACGTGGTTCGGGACGCTGCGGCAGTACGGCGGTGCATCGGGCTCGCTGGGCAGGCGACCGCGATCCAGCTCGAGCTGACCGGCCGCGAGAACCTCGAGATCATGGGGCGCCTCAATCACATGGATCGGCGGACCGTTCGTGGCCGCGCCGCGACGCTCCTGGAGCGCTTCGACATCGCGGACGCCGCCGACCGTCCTGCCAAGACGTACTCCGGCGGCATGCAGCGCCGCCTCGATCTTGCGGCGAGCCTCATCGCCGAGCCGTCGGTGCTCTTTCTCGACGAGCCGACCACGGGCCTCGATCCGTACGGCCGGCTTGGAATGTGGGGGATCCTTCGCGAGCTCGTCGAGCGCGGCACCACGCTGCTGCTGACAACCCAGTATCTCGACGAGGCTGACGAACTTGCGAACACGATCGTCGTGGTCGACCGTGGCGAGGTGATCGCCTCCGGAACGCCAAATGAGCTCAAGGACCAGGTCGGCGGCGACCTCCTCGAATTCACCGTTCCCGATCGCGCGCAGCTCGATGACGCGGTGCGAGCCGTGGGCGGGCTGTCGGAGGCGTCCCCGACCGTCGATCCTGAGGCGCGGCGGATCAAGGTGCCTGTCGGGAGCCGCGGATCGACAGCGCTCGTCGAGGCGGTGCGCCGGTTGGACGCCGCCGGCGTCGAGACCGAGGACCTGGCGCTGCACCGGCCGTCACTCGATGACGTCTTCCTTGCCGTGACGGGTCACGCCGCGGAGTCATCGTCAGACGCCGCACGCAATGCGGAAATGCCCAGCAAAACATCCGCAGGAGTCGCATCGTGACCGTGATCGCCGCTCAGGCACGCATCCGAGCGCGGCCGAGCGCCGCGCAGATGGCGCGCTGGGCGATCAGTGACTCACTGGTGATGACGCGTCGCAATCTCCTGGTATGGCTGCGTGTTCCGGCCTACATCGTCTTCACCGTCGTGCAGCCGGTCATCTTCGTGCTCCTCTTCCGGTACGTCTTCGGCGGCGCGATTCACGCGCCGGGCTCCGGCGGATATGTCAGTTACCTGATGCCGGGCATCATCGGACAGACAGCAGCATTCGCAACCTTCGCAACGGCGATCGCCCTGGCGCAGGAGGCGACGAAGGGAGTCATTGACCGGTTCCGCGCAATGCCGATGGCGCGGTCAGCGGTGCTTGCGGGCAGGCTGATCGCCGACTCCATTCGCATGCTGATCGTGATCCTCGTGATCATCGGTGTCGGCTACGCGGTGGGGTTCCGGTTCCAGAACGGGGTGGTCGGCGCAATCGGCATGGTCCTCCTTGCCGAGCTCTTCGGTATCGCCGTGTGCAGCGTCTCCGCGTTCGTCGGACTGGCGATCAAGGACGAGGAATCCGTACAGGCCTTTGGACTCATCTGGATATTCCCGCTGACGTTTGTCAGCTCGGCATTTGTGCCGATTGCCACAATGCCCGGCTGGCTCCAGGTATTCGCGAACAACCAACCGGTGACGCTGGTGATCAACGCCATGCGTGCGATGGCACTCGGCGGCCCGGAGTTCCCGCTCAACCCGGCACTCTGGGAGAGCCTGGTGTGGCTGGCGGGCGTCATGATCGTGTTCACGCCACTGGCTGTGCGGAGCTACCGGCGAGTCGGTTAGTCGCGGGAGGTCGGTCTGAAAAGGCCTGGATGGCTCGACGCCTCGGAACTTCGCATCGGTCTGGGCTGCATGCGTCTCTCGACGGACGGCGACCGCGACGACGCGGTCGCCCTCGAGACCATTGCGGCTGCCGCCGACGCCGGGATCACAGTCTTCGACACCGCGCGTGCGTACGCTGCACACGACGCGGCATCTGAGCACAACGAGCGTCTCCTCGCGCGCGCTCTGCGTCGTTGTGGCGCCGATGGCCGTGCGAGGATTGTGACCAAGGGCGGCATGGCGCGGGCAGGTGGCGGCTGGATTCCCGACGGTCGCGCCGGCGCGATTCTCGGTGACTGCGAAGCGAGCCTTGCTGCTCTGGACGGTCTGCCCATCGACCTGTACCTCATCCACGCACCAGACCCGCGAACTTCCTGGCAGACGTCGGTTCGCGCGCTCGCACGGCTCCTGCGCGAAGGCATGGTCACGCACGTTGGGCTCTCGAATGTCAACCGGCGGCAATTGGACGAGGCGCTCGACCTGGTCGAGGTCACCGCCATCCAGGTCGCACTGAGTGTGTTCGACGACAGCGCTGTCAGAGGCGGCCTCCTCGACTCCTGCGAACAGCGCGGCGTCGCAGTCATCGCCCACTCTCCGCTTGGCGGCCGGCGCCGGGCGCGGTCGCTCGCCCGTCGCACCGTGCTCGTGGAGATTGGCCAGGGCCGAGGCGCGACGCCCGAGGAGGTGGCCCTGGCGTGGCTGCTCGACCTGTCCCCGTCGGTCGTCGCGATCCCTGGAGCGCGGCGCCCAGAAACGGCACGATCAGCCGCGGCAGCGGCCGCGGTCCGGCTTGACGACAAGGACCGCGCGCTGCTCAACAACAGCTTCGCGTGGCCGCCGCCGCCTCGAGCCGACCCCTCACCACCTGCGGCCGGCGAGGGTGAGGTGGTCGTGATCATGGGGATCCCGGGCGCCGGCAAGACCCGTCACGCCGGGGAATACGTGGCCCGAGGCTACGTGCGCCTCAACCGCGATGAGCGCGGAGGGTCGCTCAGCCAGCTGAGTGACGCACTCCAGGACACGCTGGCATCGGGCGTCCGTCGCGTCGTGCTTGACAACACGTTCCTGACGCGGGCCGCGCGAAGCCGCGTGCTCGAAACGGCAGTCCGGAATAGTGTCGCAGCCAGGTGCGTCTGGATCGATACGCCGCTCGCGCAGGCCCAGGTCAATCTCGTCGAACGCCTCCTCGATGTCTCTGGCTCGCTGCCGGACCCGGACGCCTTGCGGCTGCTGGCCCGCCGCGAGCCGGGAATCCTCAGTCCGACGAGACAGATGGGCAGAGTCCGCGAGCTGGAACCGCCGGCGATGGACGAGGGATTCGTCGCCGTACAGCGGATCCCATTTACACGCTTGCCGAAGGACACGCAAGTCTCCCAAAGCGCTTCGGAGGGCGTGCTCGTGGCTGCGGCCGCGCTGGCGGCTCCGGGTTGGGACCAGACCATCGCCAGGTGCGCCCCAGGCACCGTGCATCTGCTCTTCGACTGGAGACCGGGAGCGCCGCTCGACGCGCTCGATGTGGAGGTCGCCCGACTGGCTGCTCATGTCACCGGTGGAGTGGTGCCTGCACTCTGCCCTCACGCCGGTGGACCACCGGTGTGCTGGTGCCGCCCACCGTTGCCCGGTCTCATCCTCGATTTCGCACGGAGCCATGGCATCGATCTGTCGCGTTCCGCATTGGTCGGCGTGAGCCCGGCGCACCGCACGCTCGCCGCCGCTGTTGGAGCGCGCTACGTCCCGGTCTGAGTGGTTCGCGGAGCGGCGTTCGTTCCTCGTCTGAGAGACTCGGCCCATGTCGGAGCACTACGGCGCTCGCTTCTTCGGAGAGCGCGAGGCGGCGGTCTACGACGAGCAGGAAGCCGAGATGTTCGATCCCGGCGTAGTGACGCCGATGGTGGACATGCTGGCCGACCTCGCCGGCGGGGGCGCGGTGCTGGAAATGGGAATCGGGACCGGCCGGATCGCGCTCCCGCTCACACAACGCGGTGTCCGCGTTCATGGAATCGACGCGTCGGCAGCGATGGTCGCGAGGTTGCGCGCCAAGCCTGGAGGCGACGCCATCGATGTCGCGATCGGTGACTTCTCGACGACCCGTGTCGATGGACGGTTCGCGCTCGTCTACCTGGTGTTCAACACGATCTTCAACCTCAAGACCCAGGCCGAGCAGGTTGCATGCTTCGAGAACGCCGCAGCCCATCTCGACGCCGGCGGCCACTTCATGGTCGAGCTCGGAGTCCCCAACCTGCAACGACTGCCACCAGGCCAGGACGTCTTCGTCTACCACGTCGATGCACACACGATGTCATTTGACGTCTACGACGTGGTCACGCAGGCGGTCACCTCCAACCACTTCTACTTCGAGGATGGAAGGGTCAACTCGTACCCGGTCGAGGGGCGCTACACCTGGCCTTCGGAGCTCGACCTCATGGCCCGCCTTGCAGGCATGCGGCTGCGTGACCGCTGGGGTGGTTGGAAGCGGGAAGCGTTCACGAGCCTCAGTCGCTCGCACGTGACCGTGTACGAAAAACCCTGACCGAGAGCTTGCAGAGCAGTCGGCGCGACGCTACGGGTGCGACGGTGCAGGCGGTGCGCCCTCGATCTCGAACATGAGGTCATCGAGGTAGCAGTAGTACCAGTCCTCTCCCGGCTCGTACGACCGGATGATCGGGTGGCCGATCGTCTTGAAGTGCGCCGTCGCATGCTTTCCGGGCGAGTAATCACAGCACCCCACGTGTCCGCATTCCTGGCAGACGCGAAGGTGCACCCAATCATGACGCCCCGCCGCCAAACATTCGACGCAACCCGGCCCTGACGGCATGAGGTCATCGTCGATCAGGTCGAGATGCCCGCAGACTTCGCTCATGTCGATCTCCTTGCAGCGTGGTGGACGGATGGTGCAACGGGTTCAATGAAGTCGATCAACTCACTGCTCCACCCGAGCAGCGCTGCGGCGCCGTCGAATGACGTGGCGAGAAAGTCGCGGATGGCGCGGTGTGGATCCGTCGAAGAAAGCGCCGCGTCATACGAAAAGAGAAACTCTCCTGCGTCCGAGCTCCATCCCGCCTCGGGCGGCCGCAGTGTCACCCGCTCGATGCCCTCGGGTGGCGGGTACGCATACGAGAAGAACGCCGGCGACGCCAGGCGGTGATCGCCGGGCCACCACCCCACGCAGATCTCCTCGGCGTCCGAGCTGAAACGGGTGATCGGGTTGTCGCCGGGCAGCGGTGGCGCAGTGCGACCTGAGTATCGCGTCATGGCCAGGTCGAAGCTTCCCCAGAAGAAGTGCACTGGCGTCGTCCGGCCACGGAAGTGCGCGCGATGCTCCTTCATGACCAAGTCGACCATCGAAAGCACTCGGTGAAAGCGCCGTGCCTGCGCCGGATCGTAGGTGTCGTGCGCACGGTCCTCGGGGAACGGGATGGGGTCCGGCACCTCTGACGGGGTCACTGAGATGCTGACGTCGATCCCCATGCGGCGCAGTGCGGCCATGACGTCGCGGTAGAAGTCGGCGACCGCGCCGCCAAGCGGGCGTCGGAACGACTCACCATCGCTGGTGCGCAACACCAGCGCGTGGTCATGAAGATCGAGCTCGGCATCGAAGGCGCGCAGGCCGAAGGGGACGGGTGACGTTGTGAGTCCGCGTGCGGTGACGTACAGGGGGACATTCGCCCAGCCCGGCTCGAAAGGGCTGAGGGCGAGCCGAAGCTTGCCGATCACCTGCGTGTACATGTGCAGGGTGTCTCGAGTGTTGCGCCACTCCCCGTACGGCAGAGCCAACCACTCGCCGGAGGCGTCGCCCATCCCACCATGATGATGCCGCGGGGCTGGAGGATGGCGTCTGGTCAGGTTGTCGATCGCTGCCGGGGCGGCTAGTGTGTCGACGGCGTGAGCGAGGTTCCCACCACGGCCGATCCCGCGACTCGTGCATCCACCTGGTCGCCGCTGCGATACGGGGTGTTTCGAGCGATATGGCTCGCGGTCCTCGTCAGCAACATCGGTCTCTGGATGCAGACCGTCGGCGCCCAATGGCTGCTCGTCCAGCAGCCCCACGCATCGATCCTCGTTGCGCTGGTGCAGACGGCGGACATGCTGCCGGACGTCATCTTCGGCGTGGTGGGAGGCGTGCTGGCCGATATGTTCGACCGGCGCCGGCTGCTCATTGCGGTGCAGGCCTTCATGGCTGTGGCAGGGATCGCGCTGACCGTGCTCACGTTCGCCGGCCAGATGCCGCCCGCCCTCCTGCTGACCTTCACGTTCGTGCTCGGATCCGGATCGGTGATCTCGCTCCCGGCTTACCAGTCACTGATCCCGGACCTCGTCCCGAGGAAGGAGCTTTCCGCCGCGACCACGCTGGGGTCGATCAGCGTCAACCTCGCTCGCGCGGTCGGACCCGCAATCGCGGGGGTGCTGATCGCCCGAATCGGTGTCGGCGCAGTCTTCGCGATCAACGCCGCGACCTTTCTGACGTACGGCATCGTCGTCGCCGCGTGGCATCCGAACGTCGAATCATCGACGCAGCTTCCCGAACGGTTTGTCTCGGCGCTTCGGGCGGGCGGCCGGTATGTCCGGTATTCGCCGGTCATGCGCCGGATGCTCCTGCGTACCGCGATGTTTCTCGTGCCCGGCAGCGCGCTGTGGGCGCTCCTGCCGCTCGTCGCGACGCAGCGCCTGGGGTTGAGTGCCGGCGGATACGGGCTGCTGCTCGGAGCGCTCGGCGTCGGCGCGGTGGCCGGATCGTTCGTCCTGCCGCGACTGCGAACGAAGCTGTCGCCGAACCGGCTGCTTGTGGCCTCGAGCCTCGTGTACGCGGCGGTGATGGTCGCGATCGTGCTCATTCCGAGCGCCGTCGTGGCAGTGCTCGCGCTGCTCCCCGCGGGTCTTGCCTGGATCACCGTGCTGTCGACGATGAACGCGTCATTGCAACTGTTCCTGCCCGAGTGGGTGCGCGCCCGAGGCCTCTCGGTGTACCTGACGGTGCTCTTCGGGAGCCAGGCGGTTGGGGCTGTGCTGTGGGGCGTTGTCGCGGTGCCGAGGGGAGTGCTGCTCGCCTATCTCATTGCGGCGGCGATGATGGTGGCGGGAGCCGCGACCACCAGGATGTGGCCACTGATCGACACCACGGGAATGGACCGACGAACCGTCGCACGAACCGAGCCGCAGCTGGCGTTCGACGCGGCGCCCGATCAGGGTCCGGTGGTGGTCAGCATCACGTACACGGTGGCACCGGAGCGGGAGTCCGACTTCCTGGATGCCATGGACCACGTGCGCCTGTCGAGGCTTCGCACCGGTGCCACGCAATGGGGTTTGTTCCGCGACGGTGAGAGTCCACGGGAGTTCGTCGAACTCTTCGTCGTGGCTTCGTGGGACGAACACCTCCGGCAGCACACGGATCGATTGACCGGGACTGACATTGGATATCTCGACCAGGCGCGAGCGCTGTCAGATCCCCCGGCACGCACCTCGCATCTCATCGCCGCCGAGCCGCTCCAGTAGGGCCCCACGTCGCACGCGGTGCTCAGCTTGAACCGGGCGTCTCCTTCATCTCGAGCCACGCGAGGCCCCGCAAGCCAAGGCGGAAGCGCCCTCCCGCGTGCACGACCACCATCAGCACACCCTCGCACGCGGCGCATCGCAGGACCGCACCGGGCGCGAGCGGAAACATGTACAGGTGTTGCGCGCCCATCTCACCGACAGCGCCGCACGCCGCACACGCACCGCGCGCATCGGTGATGTCGTGCACAAAGACTTCCTGAAGCAGCCCTCCCGCGGCATTGCCGTCGAGGTGGAACTGTTGCTCACTCATCGTGTCACCCTCCGGTTGGGCCGAATCGCTCGGTCTTGATCCGCGCCGGCTCGTGGCCGAGGTTCACGAGTGCATCAGCGACCGACTCCACGAGCGGAGTGGGACCGCACACGAAGATCAAAGGACGGTCGGTGGGGGGCCACCCCACGGCGCTGAGCATCGCTGCGTCGATGCGCCGGTGGAACCCTTCCCAACCGGGCGGCTGCTCGCGCGTCAGCGTGTGGATGACTTCCAAGCTACTGCCCATCGCCGCGAGCGCGTCGAGCTCGTCGCGGTAGATGACGTCCTCCAATGAGCGCGATGAGTAGAGCAACCGGGTCGGCACCGTGCCGCCCGCGGACTGCCGGAGTCGGAGCATTGCCATCAGCGGGCAGATGCCCGACCCGCCGGCGACAAGGAGCAACGGTCCTCCCATCGCGATGTCCCACACGAAGTACCCGCCGATCGGACCGCGCAATTCCAGCGTGTCGCCGATGCGCAACTCACCCGCGAGGTAGGGCGATACCTCACCGTCGTCGAGGCGCTCGACGGTCAGAGCCAGGCGGTCATTGGCACTGGGTGCGGACGCGATCGAGTAGCTGCGCTCTGCCTGGTATCCGTCGTCGGCGGTCAGGCGCACATCCACGTGCTGCCCTGCGAGATGTCCCGGCCAACCCGGGACGGCCAGCACAAGGGTTCGCACTCGTGGAGTCTCATCGGCGACTTCGACAACCTCCGCAGTGCGCCAGATCAGTCGCCGCTGTAGCGCTGTTCCAGCCACGGGTCGCCATACATGTGATAGCCGTAGGTCTCCCAGAAGCCCGGCGAGTCGTCGTTCATCAATCGCAGCCCGCGAATCCACTTGGCGCTCTTCCAGAAATACAGGTGCGGCACGAGCAACCGCGCGGGGCCACCGTGCTGCGCCTCGAGTGGTTGCCCGTCAAATGCGAATGCGATCCAGGCTTTGCCGCCGGTCACGTCTTCCAGCGGCAGATTTGTCGTGTAGCCGCCATCGCAGAACGCCATCACGTACTCTGCCGCCGTCTCGACCCCTTCGAGCAGCGTGTCGACCGAAACACCTTCCCACGTGGTCTCGAGCTTGGACCACTTCGTGACGCAATGGATGTCGCGGGTCACCGTCTCGCTCGGCAACGCACGCAGTTCCGCCCAGGACCAGTGCTTCTCCTCATCGATCTCGCCCTCGATGGAAAAGGACCATTCGGCCAGCGACGTGCGTGGCGTCGGGCCGGCCGAGAGCACCGGAAAGTCTCGAACCACGTACTGACCCGGAGGGACGCGCGCATCTCGGGACTGATCGCGGGGCCGGCCCTTGAATGCCCGGCTCACGAAGCTCACGCGACTACCTCCACGCGGGCATTGTGGGGTCGCTCCCGATCGTGCTGCAAGCGCACCTGTGGCTCAATGCGCGCCGGCGCCACTCACGCCGACGGTTTGATATCGCCCCATTAGGGTATGGTGATGGCATCACCTCGATTCTCGAGGGGTATCGCTCGTGGTCGTCATTCCTTCTCGAACGGACGCGCTGCGTCTGTCATACAGAATGAGAAGGAATTGGAGAGACCAGAGTGACTGGTACCGTAAAGAAGATCGTCGCCGAACGCGGCTTCGGCTTCATCACCGCCGAGGATGGACAGGAATATTTCTTCCATCGCAGTGGACTTGACAGTTCGCTGACATTCGAGAATCTCACGGGCGAAGAGCGCGTGAGCTTTGAGATCGAGCGGAGCGACAAGGGCCCGCGTGCCCGCCAGGTCCGGGCGGCCTGATCCTCGCTGCGTGAGGAAACCCGGTCATCGCCGATTCGTCGGCGGTGACCGGAACCTCGTTTCGCCGTATAGAGTGAGCGCTCATGGCGGACGAGAACACGGAGAGCTCCGAACTCCCGGGCGACCCCTCGACGGCTGCGTCTGATCCTGGCGAGGAGGACTCCCCTCCGTCGGATGACAGCTTCCTGCTCGGAGTCCCCGGTGTGGAGGAGGAGGTGCTCGCGGAGCTGGCTCGTGCCGAAGCGAGCCTGCACGACCCGGAGGAACCCACTGACGACAGCGACGGTGCCGTCGTCTGACAACCCTGAGGCAGCAGCGGCCGGCCCCGGAATCCGCCCGGCGGAAGTTTCGATTCCCGTATCGGCGCGTGCTGACCGGTCTGATCGGCCTGGCGGGAATCGCCGCCGTCATCGTCTTTCTCAACCCCGCCCGGGTCGGAAGCGCGCTGGAGCATTTCCAGCTGGCGCTCATCGCGCCGATCGTGCTCCTCTCGCTGGCCGTCTACCTGCTGCAAGGGATTCGCTGGCATTTCCTGCTGAAGGACGTCGGCACCAAGCTGCGCCTTCGGGACACGATCCTGATCAACCTCGCCGGTCAGACCATCACCGCGATCGTGCCTCTGGGAGACCTGACTCGCGCGGCGTTTGCAAGCGCCGCTGACGGCACAGACTTCGGCACCGTCGCCGCCACCGTGACGGTGCAGGAGCTCTCGTACATGTTGTGGCTCATGCTGTCGGCGCTGCCGGCAATCCTCGCGCTTGGGTATGGGCTCGCAGCGGTGATACCCGTCGCGCTCGGCATCGCGCTGATCGTTGTCGTCCTCACGGTGTCACCTGTGTTCTGCCGGTTTCACGACCTGGTTGCGCACATCCCATTCCTCAACCGGCTGCTTCCGGCCATTGACGATTTGCAGCAGGAAACCTCCACGCTGCTGCGGCGTTCCGACGCCCTCGCACTGACCGTGCTCGACGCCGCGCGAGTCGTTGTGGCTGTCACCACGTTCTGGTTGGTGGTGCAGGGCCTTGAGCCAGGCAGAATCGGCTGGTGGCAGGCGGCATTCGTCCTCGCCCTGTCGACCATCGGCGGCGCGGTGAGTCTGATCCCAGGTGGTGTGGGAGCCAACGAGGCGAGCGTGGCCGCGCTCCTCATCTTCCTCGGGGTGAGCTCCGGAAGCGCAGGAGCCGCCGCGATCATCCAGCGCGGGCTCATGACCGGGCTTTCGCTGGTCCTCGGATTCTCGGCGTACGCACTCATCAACAAGCGACTCCACCTCGGCGGCATCTTCCAGGTCTTCTCGCGCCGCCCCGCGCCCGCTGCGGCGTAATCCACCAGGACGCGTCCACACTTGGTCCATCGTGGACGCGACGCCGATTGCGAAGATCCTGCCTCGGAGCCCCACGGACGGTGTCATCGAGCGGCAGGCGCTTGGCAAACTGGTAACCACAGCGCGAAACCGGCGCCTCACGGTGGTGGTGGCAGAGGCGGGATTCGGCAAATCGACATTGCTCGCGTCGTGGTGGGAGAAGGTGCCATGCGCGTGGTACACCGCCGACCAGCGTGACCTCGATCTTCCCACGCTGGGCCGTCAGCTGAGCGACGCTCTTCGCCTCCGAGTGCCGGACATCCCGAGCGACGTGAACTGGCTTGCGGAAGGGGCCGGAGGGCCGGAGCTGGAGCAGTTTCTTCGCGCCGACGCGTTGGCGGCACAGCTCGCAGAGATCCTCCATGCGCAGCTGACAACTGATCTGATCCTTGTCATCGACGACGCGCATGAGCTCGCAGCGGCGAGTCCGTCCGCGCGTCTCGTCGAAGCGCTGTGCCGGCACGCTCCGCCTCGGCTGCATCTCGTCATCGCCGGGCGGCGGCAACCACCGTTCCAGATCGAGCGCCTGCGGGGACAGGGACAGCTCCTCGAAATCGACGGCAGCCAGCTCGCGTTCACCGTCGAGGAGGTCGGGGAGGTGGTCCAGCGCCAGCTCGGTGTCGACGCCGGCGACCTTGCGAAGGAGATCCATCGGATCGCCGGAGGCTGGCCGGCAGCGGTGACCCTCGCGATCGAGGCGCTCAAGGCATCGCCGCGCGAGACCTGGAGCACGGTCTTCGAAGGTCTCGACAAGCCGGATGCGCCGCTCTACTCCTATCTCGCCGAAGAGGTCTTCGCGCGCCACCCCGACGACGTTCGAGGCCTGGTGAGCAAGGTCGCCCTCTTTGAACGCTTCACGCCTGAACTCTGCGAAGCAGTCGGGCTCACCGGCTCGCGGTCGATCCTCGTCGAGCTCACCCGAGAGGGTCTCTTCGTGGAGAAGGGACAGGACGGATCGCTGGCGTTGCGGCCACTGATTCGTGATTACGCGCTCGAGTCGCTTCCGGTGCCGGAGGCGGACGCTCGGGCGCTCCGTGTGAAGGCGGCTGCCTGGCTCGCAGGTGGCGGCGCGGCCGCGGACGCGATTCAGGTGCTCCTCTCGGCGGGCACCGTGGACCAGCTCGCCGGCATCGTCGCAAAGGAGGGCGCTCGGCTTCTCGCGGCGGGACAGGTCGCCACGGTGCTCCAGGGGTGCCGAGCCCTCCCTTCGGAATTGCGAACCGCCGAGATCGAGCAGCTGGAGGGCGAGGCGCAACAGATCCAGGGGGACTGGACCGCTGCGATGACCTGTTTCCAGCGCGCAGCCGCGGGCTGCGAGTCGCTTCCGGCCCACCTTGCCTGGCGGATCGGCCTGATTCACTACCTTCGCGGCGAGCCCGAGGCAGCCCTGAGCGTCTACCAGCGGGGGGTCGACGACCCGGGCGCGGATCCGATGGAGATGGCGCTCCTGCTTGCCTGGATGTCGACGGCGTACTGGATACGCGGCGATGTCGAGCCATGCCGGGACCTTGCGACCAGAGCGTTGGAGGCAGCAAGCGCGTGCGGCGATCGTCGAGCGCTCGCGGCGGCGCACACGGTCATGGCCATGCTGGCGGCGCTCGACGGCGACCGGCGCGCCAACGACGCGCACTACCTGCTGGCCTTGCGAGCGGCAGAAGAGGCGTCGGACGTGCTCCAGCTCGTGCGCATCCGGACCAACCGGGGCTCCCACTTCATGGAGGAGGGTTCCTACGCCGAGGCGCTGCAGGAGCTCGACGTGGCGGTGCGCCTCGCCGAGCTGACCTCCTTCGCGAGCTTCCTGGCGCTCAGCCTGAGCAACCGCGGTGAGACGAAGCTGCGCATGGGCCGGATCGACGAGGCGCTTGCGGACCTCGAGGCCTCCCGCATGCGCTATCGGCAGATCCATTCGGAGATGGTGTCGTACCCGCTGCAGTTGATCGGCGAGATCCACGGCGAGCGCGGGAACCTGGCCCACGCACGCGTCATGCTCGAGGAGGCGCTCCAGGTTGCCGAGGGGGCAGGTGACGTCCAGGGCGTGGTTCCCACCCTCGCGTGCCTGGCCATGATCGTCGCGCGCGAGGACCCCGAGCGAGCGAGAGCGCTCGCCGACCAGGCAGTGTCGTACGGCGCGGGTATGGCATACGTCCTTGCGCTCCTGGCGGCGGGCTGGGTTGCAGCCGTCGCCGGCGAGCCGGCTCGCGCCACCGAGCTGGCAGGACAGGCCGAGGCGGTGGCACGCGCTCGCCACGACCGTGCCGGCCTGGCTGACGCGCTTGCCCTGGCCGCGGTGACCGCCGACGATCCGCGAACCACGGCGCGACGCCTCGCCGAGGCAGGCGCCATCTGGCGCGAGGTTGGGAATCCACTCGCCGAGGCGAAGGTGGATCTGGTGCTTGCGTCGATCGACCGGGGGGCGGGCTCCGCGATGCTGCGACGGAAGGCGGAGCGCCGACTCGAGGCTCTCGGCGTCCACGCCCACCAGAGCGGCAACGTGGCGGCCGGGCTGCTCGCGTTCCTCAGTCCGCGCGACCGCGTTGCGGTCAGGATTCAGTCGCTCGGAGGGTTCGCGGTGCTGCGCGATGGCGAACTGGTTCGAGTCTCCGAATGGCAGTCGAAGCGGGCGAGAGAGCTGCTCAAGCTCCTCATCTCGCGCCGGGGTCGGCCGGCGCCGCGGGGTTATCTGATGGAGACGCTCTGGCCCGGGGAGGATCCCGATCGCGTGACCAATCGCCTGTCGGTCGCACTCACCACGGTCCGTGCCGTGCTCGACCCGCAACACCGGTTTCCGCCCGAGCACTTCGTCGTGGCGGACAAGGACTCGGTCGCCCTGAATCTCGATGCCGTTGACATCGACGTCGAGCGATTCCTTTCAGCGACGGCCGATGGGCTCGACTGCCTGCGGCGCGGCGACACGGTGCGCGGGCTTCCCATCGTGAGCGCTGCGACCGTCGTCTATGCCGGCGACTTTCTCGAGGAGAATCCCTACGACGATTGGAGTGTCGCGATCCGCGAGGAGGCCAGAGCGGCCTACGTGGCAGCACTGCGTCTGCTGGCGCGGCATGCGAGTGACCCCGATGCCGCGGTGACGCATCTCCTGCGCGTTCTCGAGACGGACCGTTACGACGAGGAGGCGCATCTCGGCCTCGTGCACGCGCTCGCTGACGCCGGGCGGCACGGGGAGGCACATCGTCACTACCTCACCTACCGCAGGGCCATGGACGAGCTCGGCGTCGAACCGTCTCCGTTCCCCGCCCGGTGGACGCCTGCGCCCTAAGAGCGCACGCTCGAGCACTCCGGATGCATCCTCTCTCTCGGCGCGCAGATTCGTTCTCTACCTGTGATCTGCGGCTTTTGGGTCAGGGGTATTAGACTGCGGCGCGATCCGGCAATTCGTGGAGGGGCTTCGCATGGGACTGGCGATCCTGCTGATTGGAACGCGCAAGGGCTTGATGCTCGCGCGGAGCACCGATGATCGCCGGACGTGGTCGACCGACGACTTCCAGTTCCGCAACCAGGAGGTGTACTCGGTTGCGATCGACCAGCGCCACGATCCGCCACGGATCTTCGCCGGCGTCGGCACCGGGCACTGGGGTCCACTGCTGACGTACTCCGACGACCTCGGCACGACCTGGACGGAGCCCGCCGAGCCGCCGATCGGCTTTCCCCAGGGGAGTGATGCCTCGGTCGCTCGCGTCTGGCAGATCCAGCCGGCGACGGATCTGCAACCCGACGTCGTCTATGCGGGAGTGGAGCCGCACGCGCTCTTCAGATCCGACGACCGCGGCGAGAGCTTCGCACTCGTGGATGGGCTGTGGAACCATCCCGACCGCCCGAGCTGGGTACCCGGCGGTGGTGGCGCGTGCCTGCACACCGTCCTCCCGCACCCGACCGATCCCGACGACGTGATGGTCGTCATGTCCGCGGCGGGGGTCTATCGCACCCGAGACGGCGGAGCGACCTGGGCGCCGGCGAATCGGGGCATCCAGGCGGCGTATCTCCCCGAGGACCAGCGCTTTCCAGAGTTCGGACAGTGCGTCCACAAGGTCGCCTTCCACCCCGACCGTCCGCAGCGGCTCTTCGCCCAGAACCACTTCGGCGTCTATCGTAGCGAGGACCGGGGCGATACCTGGACGCCGATCGAATCCGGCCTTCCGAGCAACTTCGGGTTTGCACTCGTCGCCCATCCCCATCGGCCGGACACTCTTTACTCGTTCCCGCTTCAGGCCGACGCGGAGCGTTTTCCACCCGAGGCGAAGTGCCGCGTCTACCGAACCGAGAATGCCGGCGCCAGCTGGGAGCCGCTGACGGAGGGCCTGCCGAAGGACCCGTACTATGCCGCGGTGCTTCGCGACGCCATGGTGGCGGACTCCGGAGACCCGACGGGCATCTATTTCGGCACGAGGCTCGGCGAGGTCTATGCGAGCCGCGATGGCGGAGACAGCTGGTCGATGATTGCGAGCCATCTTCCCGACGTGCTGTCGATCCGGGTTGCCGACATCGCGTGACCTCGCGGCTCCTCCTGCCCGCCGCCCTGCGGCACTACGCCGAGGAGCAATCCGAGGTCGAGATCCACGGTGGCACCCTGGGCGCCGCCCTCGACGATCTCGCCGAGCGGCTCCCCCAGCTGGAACGCCGGCTCCGCGACGAACAGGGCCGGCTTCGACCCCACGTCCTCATGTTCGTTGACGGCGTGAGTGTGCGGAGCGGAGCACCGATGGAGACACCGGTCGGCGACGGGTCCGAGGTGTTCGTCGCCCCAGCGGTGTCGGGTGGCCGCCGCTAGGCGAGTCGGGCGCTCGCCGGGTCCAGCCAGCGGTGGGCCCACTTGCCCAGGGCCTCGAGAGCCTCATTCAGGTCCCGCCCAGCCTCGGTCAACGCGTACTCGACCCCGACCGGCGGCCCTGGAAGGACTCGCCGAGACACCAGCCCGGCCGCCTCAAGTTCTCGCAGCCGGTCGGCGCAGAGACGCTCGGACATCCCGGGAACCGCCCTGACCAGCACGTGAAAACGCATCGGGCCGCGCAGCAGGATGCTCACGATGGCTCCCGTCCAGCGCTTACCGATCAGTTCGATGGCCTGGTGGTAGACAGCGCAGACGACGGCGCGATCGTGGTCGGCAGCCGACGGGTGCGTGGTTTGGGAATCGGACGCGAGAATCATGGCGCCAATCATACCTCTGCGGCGTACCCTTGACATAGTTGCTTATTATCAGTAAGCTACTTGTAATCCTTCAGTACTCTCACGCAGGACTTCCTTCATATGAACACCGGCCTTCTCATCCTTCGCCTCGTTTTCGGCCTCGCGATTGCCGGCCATGGCGCCCAGAAGCTCTTCGGTTGGTGGGGCGGTCCGGGTGTCGGCGGGCTTCGTCAGCACCTGACCCGCATGCGCTTCCGGCCGGCTTCGCTCTGGGTCGCCGGCGCCATTGGCACGGAGATTGGCGGCGGGCTGCTCCTCACCCTCGGCTTGCTCAGCCCCTTGGGCGCTGTGGGTGTCGGAGCGGCGATGCTCATGGCAATCGTCTCCGTCCACTGGGGCAAGGGATTCTTCGGTCAGGGCGGCGGGTTTGAGATCCCCCTGCTCTACCTGGCCCCGGCAGCTGTGCTCGGCATCACCGGCCCCGGTTCCTACTCGCTGGACTCGTTGTTCGGGATCGCACTCCCGGAGCCGGTCACCGGTATCCTCGCGGCCGCCCTGGCCGTCGCCGGGGTCGCCGTCGCGATGGCAGGACGTTCTCCAGCGGCTGAGGAACCGTCCGCGCAACTCGCTGCCTGACCCTCAGCGCGGGCGCGACAGGTCGCAGTGAGATGGGCTGGCCGTCAGCTCACTCAGACGGTCCCGCGGCCGCTGCGTGATCGTCGGGTCGATTGAGGACCTGGGTCAGGAGTTCGTCGAACGCCGCCAGCTGTGCGGACGTGAGCGGCGCGAACGATTCGCGCAGCACCCGTTCGACGATCGCATCGCCGGCCTGGCGGAGGGCCTTGCCCTTCTCGGTGAGACGGTGGTGGACCGCCCGTCCCGGCCCCGGGACCCGCTGGATCTGGCCGCGCTGAATCATTCGGCGTGCGAGGGTTCCAAAGGACTGATCGCTCTGGAAGGTCAGCTGCGCCAGCTCATGCAGCGAGGCGTTCGGGTTCTCGTCGAGGTGGCGAAGCGCATCCCACTGGACGAGGCTCATCCCGAGCGGAGCGAGTCCAGCGTTGAGCGCCCGATGGTGGCGCATCTGCAGGCGTTTGACGGACAGCCCTGTGCCCTGGAGCGTCCTGGTCACCGCACTATTCTGAGCCTTTATCAGTGTGCTTGTATCAGCATGCATAGATCAATGTACTTTTCTAAGTATGTTGTGATAAAGTTGTTGATATTACACTGTCCGCACCTGAAGGGGTCGAGAGATGAGCACGGAAACCAAGTACAGCCTGGTGGTCGAGGGCGTTGGCCGGGTCGAGGTCACGGTGTCCGACAGCGGCGACGGGCACCCATTCCTGCTCCTTCACGGCGGCGCCGGGCCGCAGTCGGTAGCGGGGTTCGCGGATCTGATGATCAGCACGCGGCACGCGCGCGTGATCACGCCAACGCATCCCGGGTTCGGCGCGACCCCACGGCCCGACGGCCTCGACAGCATGGCTGGTCTCGCTCGTGTCTACCTCGCGCTGCTCGACCAACTCGACGTCCATGACGTCACGGTGGTGGGCAACTCGATCGGCGGCTGGATCGCCGCGGAGATGGCGGTGCTCGGATCGCCCCGGATCGGCAGCGTGGTCCTCGTCGATGCAGCCGGGATCGAGGTCGACAGCCATCCGATCGTCGACTTTTTCTCGCTGACGCTCGACCAGGTGGCGGAGTTCAGCTACCACGACCCGGACCGTTTCCGGATCGACCCAACCACGATGTCCGAGGCGCAGCGAGCTGTCTTCGCCGGAAACCGCTCGAGTCTCGCCGTGTACGGGGGACAGGCGATGGGCGATCCCACACTCCGCGGCCGCCTCGCCCGCATCTCAATTCCGGCATTGGTGATCTGGGGCGACAGTGATCAGATCGTCGACCAGGACTACGGTCGAGCGTACGCCGCCGCAATCCCCGGCGCGGCGTTCGTCCTGCTCGCCAACACCGGGCATGTGCCCCAGCTCGAGACCCCCGAACAGCTCCTGACCCCGGTCTGGGACTTCGCGGTCGCCAACGCCACCGAGCTCCCGCTCCCGTCGCGGAGTGAGCCCTGATCGCGCTCAGCAGCCGACGCGGGAGTGAAGGTAGGTCACGCCGTTCCTGAACCGTCCGTCGTCACCTCGAACAGCGGACTCGAGTCGATCATCGTCTCGACGTCGTCGCGGTTCCAGATGCGTGCGATGTGGGGCAACACCTCACGCCGCTCGGCATCATCGTTGATGATCCGAGCGGTGGCCGCGACGTCTGCGTGCACGGGTCCTTGGAGGTGGAACGTGAAGTGCGGGTCAGCCGCGAGGTTGGCGATGTAGCCTCGCTTGAAGCCGGGCATCCCGCTGATGTACAGCCGGCCGCCCACGTTATGGAACACGATTTCGATGCGGTGCGGCTGGCCGGTCTTCCGACCCTTGGTGGTGATGTCGATCTTGCCGCCCTGGTCGAGTGCGTCCCGGATCGGCTGGTCGAGTTGTGCGGTGCTCATGGTTCTTCCCTGGTGGTGTGTCCGCCCCGGCTGGCGGTTGCGCTGCCAGCGTAGTCGCCCCGCTCACCGGCGCGCGTTGTGACATCGTCGCAGCGCCATGGGATTCATCGACGTCAGCGAGCTGAGCTACTCGATCGGCGGCAGCACGCTCTTTCACGATGTGAGCTTTCGGGTGGGCGAAGGCACCAAGGTCGCGCTCGTCGGTGCCAACGGCACCGGCAAGACGACGTTGCTCCGCCTCATCGCCGGCGACATCAAGCCGGATACCGGGACAATCAGCAGCAGCGGCGGTGTCGGGGTGATGCGCCAGTTCATCGGCAGCACCGGCGGCTCGGCGACGGTGCGCGACTTCCTGCTGGGGCTCGCACCGGAACCGGTCCGCATCGCCGGCATGGCGCTGGACGTTGCCGAGCGTCAGCTCGCCCTGCAACCCGAGGATCACGAGGTTGCAATCGCCTACGCGCAGGCCGTTGCGGACTGGGCGGCGGCCGGCGGCTACGAGGCTGAGGTGACGTGGAACATGTGCTGCGAAAGCAGTATTGGCACCTCGTTCGAGTCGGTACACGACCGTCCAGTGACCACACTCAGTGGTGGCGAGCAGAAGCGTCTTGCGCTCGAGGTGCTGCTGCGCGGACACGAGGAGGTGCTCCTGCTCGACGAGCCCGACAACTACCTCGACGTTGCGGGCAAACGACAGCTCGAGCGGTCGCTGCGCGCAACTGCGAAGACGGTGCTCTATGTCAGTCACGATCGTCAGATCCTTGCGGAGACCGCCAACCGCGTGGCGACGCTCGAAGGACACGGCGTCTGGATGCACGGCGGGGGATTCACTGATTATTCGGAGGCGCGCGAGGCACGCCTGGGCAGGCTGGATGAATTGCACAGGCGTTGGGAGGAGGAGCATGTGCACCTCAGGGACCTGGTGCGCCGGCTCCGCATCCAGGCGACGATGAGCGACGGGATGGCAAGCCGCTATCAGGCTGCTGTCACTCGACTGAGAAAGTTCGAGGAGTCCGGTCCGCCCGCCGAGCGGCCCCGCCGCCAGGATGTGCGTGTCCGGTTACGTGGTGGCCGTACGGGTGTCCGGGTGCTGACCTGCCATCAGCTGGCAATCCCCCGTCTGGTCCTGCCATTCGACCTCGAGGTGGCGTTCGGTGAACGCATCGCGCTCCTTGGCAGCAACGGTACGGGCAAGAGCCACCTGCTCCGTCTGTTCGCCGGCGAGGACATCGCGCACGAGGGTCGGTTCATCCTGGGTGCGCGGGTCAAACCCGGGCACTTCAAGCAGACGCACGAGCATCCCGAACTGCGCGGGCGCACGCTCGTCGCAGCGCTCCATCAACACGGCCGCGACCGCGAATCGGCGATGCGAGCGCTCGACCGCTACGAATTGGTCAGCCACGGTGAGCAGGATTTCGCGACGCTCAGCGGCGGTCAGCAAGCGCGCTTTCTCATTCTCCTGCTCGAGATCGGCGGCGCGACGTTGCTGCTTCTCGACGAACCGACCGATAACCTCGATGTGCACTCCGCCGAGGCGCTCGAGCACGGTCTCGACGAGTTCGAGGGAACCGTGATCGCCGTCACGCACGACAGGTGGTTCGCCAGGCGCTTCAACCGCTTCGTCATCGTTGCGGAGAACGGGGTGGTGACCGATCAGCCGACGCCGGTGTGGGAGTAACGACCCGACATCACGAGCTCTGGTTGTCTCGCCACGCGATCCAATCGCGCAACTCGGTGAGGTCGTAGTCCGGGCGGTGGCTGGTGGCGTGCTCGGGCTGCAGTTGCAGCCCGAGCCGGATGCGACGTTTGCTTGCGTCGCCCGCTGCCATGTTCATACGCGACCCTCGCGGAGGTCGCGTCTCATGAAGCGGCAGAAGCCATCTGTGCAACGCGAATGTGATTGCCGAATGGGTCACGCAGACCGAAGTCGATGCCATACGGCTGCTCGGTCGGCTCCTGGGTGAATTCGACGCCGCCCTTGGCGCGCAACTCTTCGTACGCCTTGCGTGCGTCGGCTGTGGTGAAGAAGAGGTGGCCGCCGGTCCGACCCTTGGTCAGGAGCGAGCGGACCTCATCCGCCGTCGCCGGATCCATCGCGGGGGGTCCGGGCTTCTCCAACAGGATCTGACGTTCGGGATCACCGGGGACGTTGACCGTGAGAAATCGCATGAAACCGAGATCCTGGTCGGTGTTGATCTCCAGCCCGAGCTTGCCGACGTAGAAGTCGACTGCCTGGTCCTGGTCGAGCACGTAGATCTGCGAGATTCTGAGGCCGCTGAGCATGTCAGGTGTTCCCTTTAGTGTTGCGTGGTGGCCGTTTGCCATACCCAAACCCTATCCGCGCGTGGCGCGACCGTCTTCTCCAAAACTGCTCGGTCTCGTCCACGCCATGGCGAAGCACGTGGGCAAGGCGATGACCTCGCCGCGGCGGCGATACTCCGACGGCGATTCTCCGACGATGAGATGAAACGTCTTGCTGAAGGTTCCCAGGCTTGCGAACCCGACGTCGAAGCAGATGTCCGTGATGCTCCGATCAGTGCAGCGCAGCAGATAGAGCGCTCGTTCCACGCGACGGCGCTGCAGGTAGCGATGCGGCGTCTCCCCGAACGTCGCCCGAAATGCACGAATGAAATGCGCTTCAGAGACAAACGCAATGCGTGCGAGCGTCGGGATGTCAAGGGGACCGCCGTACGTCAGGTCCATCGCGTCACGCGCGCGTAGCAGCCGGCGGTTCGAGTCCTCGACTGCCTGGGTCATCTGGGGGCAGACGGCTTCTCTGGGAGGGATCGCGCATACGCAACGCCCTCGTCCACCCATCGCTGCAGCTGCGGCTTGGTTCGAACGCCGTCATCGTCGACGCGCAGCCACCCGTCCATCGCCCTGCCGCGCATCACCGCCACCTCCGCATGGGGTCGTGCGGCGAGCTCGGCGATTCGGGCGGGATCGACGCGCACCAGGACCCCACCCTGGCCGCTTGCGCTGATGGCCATGTTGCCCCGGACGAGGAACGCCAGGCCGCCGAACATTTGCTTCTCGGTCAGCCCCGACTGGCCACGCACGAGGTCGCGGATCCGATCGGCCAGTGCCGCATCAAATGCCATGCCCTGATTTTCGGTCACCGGGTCATCGCCCGGCAGGCGAGACCAGCGTGTCGAGCGCGAGCGCATCGAGGCGCCCAGGCTCTGAGCTACGTCGCGACTGCCGTCCCCTCGTCCGTGGGCGGCGCGCGAAACTCGAAGACGGTCCCCACCGAGGGCTGCACGAACGCATCCGGGAGCGCGCTCGCCAGTGCGTGCATCGCGCGCCACCCGGTGCAGTGCGCGGGCACGATGCGCTCGGCGCCGAGTGCCGTGACGTCGGCTACCGTCGCGGGGATCAGTGGCTCGAACACAGCGCCGGTGAGGTGGAACCCGCCGATCAGCCCCGCCACGCGATGTTCGCCGGTCACGCGCTGTGCGTTGCGAACGACGTTCACGACACCCGCGTGCGAGCAGCCCGTCACGATCACGAGCCCTCGATCACGGACATTCACGACCACGTTCTGGTCATCCCATGTCCACGGATCGGGCTCCCAGTCCGCGCCGCTGTCGGACCGCGCCATCTGGACCGGGAGCCCCTTCTCGTAACTGGTGACGCGCTCGACCTGACCCGAGACCAGCACAGCCTCGTCGATGAGCAGCGTTGGGCCGCGCTCCTCGATGACGGTGAGTCCTTCGCGCTCGAGGTCGTTCTGACGTGGTGGCGGCAGATGCATCTCCGCGCCAGTCGGGAACACCAGCTTCCGGTCCCTCCAGGCATCGGGGTGGATGATGAGCGGGAGCTTCATGGGTCCATGCCGGCGGAAGAGTCCCTCGAGGCCGCCGTGATGATCGACATGTCCGTGCGAGATCGCGATCGCGCGGAGGTCGGTCACATCGATCTGCATGACGTCGAGGTTGTGCTGCAGCGCGAGCGCCGACAGTCCGCCGTCGTACAGGACCGATCGTCGCCGGCCCTCGGATTCGACGGTGACCAGCGCAGAGAAACCGTGCTCGGCGAGCAGCGAGTCGTGATCCGACCAGTCGTACGCGAGCTTGAATCGCTGCACGCCCACCTGACCGGCCATGAGGATGTCGAGCGAGAGATCCATGACCAGCGTCACCTCGACGGCGTCGACCGGTATCAGTGCGACTGTCACGGTTGCGCCCTCTGCATCATGCGTAGGGTAGCCGGGCGATGCCGGCATTCAGTCGGGCGGACCACTCCCGCCGGAGTTCGTGGCTGCCATCTTCGCAGCCGGCCTCGTAGTACACCGCGATGCGATCGCCGTCGTCGACGACGGCTGCGTACCGCAGCGCAGGGTACGGCCCAGGCGATTGCGCGACCGGGGCATCTCCCACCACCTCGAGCTGTTCCGCACGACCTGCCGCGATACCCGTCCGCTCCTCAAAGTTCTCGGTGGCATCCGCGCGACCGTCATACAACGCGAGGATCATGTCGCCTCGCTCGATGATCGCGGTGACGCGCGTGCCGCGCTGATCCCACCGGCCCGGTGTGGGTTGGAGCGCCGGACCGTGAAGTTTCCAATCGAAACCGTCATCGCTGGTGGCGAACTCCGTCCACATGCGATCGGTCGCGTTCGGATCGTCGAGCGGATGGCTGCAGATCCAGGCGCGCCACCCGCGCTCGTCGCAGATGATCACCGGATCCTTCATTGCCACGTGCGCGTCGCCCGGCATCACCACACGGCGTCCGGCGGGGACGAAGCCGGCCGGCGAGTCGGCCTGCAACACCTCCACGCGCCAGTGACGCGTGCCCGCCGTGGCGCAGCTGAGGTAGAGGCGCCACCGTCCTGCGCCATCCACGACGAGCGCCGGACGTTCGAGCGACTCGGCGTCCATCGACACCTTGTCGATACGGCAGAGCTCGGTCAGCTCTCCACGTGCGCCGACCCGCGCCACGATCACATCACCGCCGCGTCCGTCGTCCACCGGTCGCCGGCTTCGGTACGCCACGTGGTGGACGCCGCCACGCACGAGGACGCTCGGAGCGCCAACCCAGTGGCCGGGTCCGCGACCCGCCGGGACCGCGATCGTCTGGGCGCCGACATTGCGGGGAATCGGGAGCGCCATGAGCGGGTCGGCTCCGGGGTCCGGTGGTCCTGTGCTCATCGCTCCATGGTGGAGCCTCGCCCGCCGGTGCCGCCGAAGAGCCGCAATCGGACTGCAATCGCCCGGCTCCACGATGCGCAAAGTCGTACAACATCAGGAGCATCGACATGACCAATCCCGTCGACAGGTTCACACGGTCGATCGAGACCGCCTCCGTCCCCGAAGCCGGCGTCTTCGCCCCGGACGCCGTGCTCGACGCGACGGTCCCGAACTGGCGCTACACCGTCAACGGCGCAACGAATATCGAGGCAGAGCTCGGTCGCTGGTACGCCGACCCCGGGCGTTTCGAGGAGATCCGCCGCACAGCGCTCCCGGATGGCGAGCTCGTCGAGTTCGTGCTCACCTGGGAGGAGGACGGCGAACCGCACATGTGCCACCAGGCGCACCACATCGAGGTGCGGAACGGGCTGATCGCTCGCGACCGAGCCTGGTGCGGCGGCAGGTGGGGTGCGGCACTCCAGGCGGAGATGGCCGACGCCGCGCTGTGACCGCAGTGACGCCGACGGAACGCACGATTCCCATAGCGGAGTCGGTCGACCGTCTGCTCGAGGGCGCCGAACAGCGCGAAGCGTGGAAGACAGCGGACTCGCTCTCGGGCAGCCATTTCGAGCGTGTGGTCATCAACGGCGTGCCGCTGATCGTGAAGTACATCTCGGTCGACGACGACTGGATCATGCGCGCGACGGGCGACCTCAGCGCGCGGCAGCTGACCCTGGTCGCGTCCGGCGTGCTCGACTCGCTTCCCGCCTCCATCGATCACACGATTGTCGGGTGTGCTCCTTTCACCGGCAGCCATGGACATCGAGGTGTGGCGCTCCTGATGCGTGACGTGTCCGCGGCACTCATCCCATCCGGCAGTGAGCCGATCGCGATCGAGACGCACCGTGGCTTCATCGAAGACATGGCGACGTTGCACGCCACGTACTGGGGATTTCGCGACGATGCCGGACTCTTCCCGCTGGCCCACCACTACGTCTACCTGACTCCTGCCATGGCCGAGCTCGAAGCCGAAACGCCGCGCACCGACCCCGTCCCTCCGGCGGTCGCCGACGGATGGCGGCGCCTGAGCGAGGAGCATCCTCAGGACGCGTCCAGGCTGCTCGAGCTGGCCCGTGACCCATGGCCGCTGGTCGTCGCGCTTCGCCAGGGGCCGCAAACGCTTATTCATGCCGACTGGAAGCTTGGCAACCTCGGACGCGACGGCTCCCGGACCATCCTGCTCGACTGGGATCGCACTGGAGAGGCACCGCCGCTCGTCGACCTCGCGTGGTACCTGGCGGTCAACTGCGACCGGCTCCCCGAGTCGAAAGAGGACACCATCAGCGCGTATCGATCTGCACTCGAGTCCGCCGGCATCGCCACCACGCCGTGGTGGGACGGCCAGCTCGCACCAGCGCTGGCTGGAGCGTTCCTGCAACTGGCCTGGTCCAAGACCGGGGATGCGAGCGAGTTCGGCTGGTGGAGCGAACGCGTCGCCGCATGGAATCCCTGACCACCGATCCAAGCAACGCGTATCAGGGCGTCGGCGCCGCATGGGCCGGAGGACCCACGGCCCTGTACGACAGGCTCGCGTCGGTCGCGATCGCGAATGCCGCAAGCAACCTGCGGGGCAAGCGAGTGCTCGATGTTGGCGCGGGCACCGGTGCGTTGTGCCGCGCACTGCGAAAGGCTGGGGCGCTCCCGATCGCCGTTGACATGTCACGGGACATGCTCGCCCTCGTGGGCGACGCAGCAACCGCCGCGATCGCCGGGGACATGTGTGCGCTGCCTTTCGCCGACGGCGAGTTCGACGCTGCGGTGAGCGGTTTCGCGATCTCGCACATCGACACGCCCGAGCGCGCGTTGACTGAGATGCGTCGCGTCGTCCGGCGTCGTGGGCAGGTCATCGCCACGGTGTTCGGTGCAACCCCTGCCAGTGCCTCAAAGGACGCCGTGGACGAGGTCGCTCGAGGCTTCGGGTTCGAACCGCCCGCCTGGTACGCACGGCTCAAGACACGCACGGAGCCTCGGTCGAACACGCCGGAGCTGCTGCGAGCCTGCGCCGAGTCGGCGGACCTCGACGACATCAACGTCGACGACATCGCTGTGGACTCCGGGCTCGACACCCCCGAGTCCATCACCGCGTATCGCGCCGGGCTGGCGCATGTCGCGCCGTTCATCGAGTCGCTGCCCGTCCCCCGGCGTGCCGAGTTCTTCGAGTGCGCAGTTGCCGCTGTGCGCGAGCGTGGTCAGCCGGTGCGACCGCGCGTTCTGGTGCTCTCGAGTCGCGTTCCGGCGTAGCGCAGAAACGCCGCCCGTGCGGGTGCGTCGAGCTGGGCGGCGAGCGAATCGCGATGGGTGGTGGCCAGCTCGAAACAGCGATCGGATCCGAGCGACGCGCCGAGCTCCGCCATCAACCACCATGCTTCGACACCCGCAACCCGTGACAGCGATGCGCTCAACTCGTTCAGCACAACCTCAGTCGGCGCTTCAGCGCCCGATGCCGCGAGGGCCTGGAGACGAAGGACCTCTCCGAGCTGCGTGTAGCGCGGCGCGTATCGAGCGGTTGCCGATGCGACAAGGAGATCTGCATGGGCGAGCGCTCCGTCCGCGTCGGATCTTAACAGCGCAATCCGTCCCTCGAGGAGCTCAACACGCAGCTCGTGGCGCCAGCGGTACGCGTAGATATCGTGCATGCGCTCGCGTGCCGCCTCGATCGCCTTCGTCGCGGCGGCGACGTCGCGCGCCGCAATCGCATCGTCGCACGGATCGAGCAGCGTATAGACCTCGAGATCCCGGAACGCGGAATCGCGAGCGCCATCGAGTGCCTCATCGTTACCCGCACGAGCACGGGCGACCTCGCCGATGTTGCGGAGCACCCACGCCCCGAGGTTCACACCCAGGGCCGCGTACCTGGTCAAGCCGCGACGGCGGCCCTCCGCAGACGCGCGCTCGAGCACTCCGAGGGCTTCACCGGCTCGGCCGCAGGTGGCGAGCGCGTACCCATGCGCGAGAAACCCGTGCACGGGCGTGTAGATCGTCGAGACGGCGTCAACCGCGGCATATGGGCTTGCCTCGACGGCGCTGATCGCGAGGCCGGCCTCGCCCATGTGCACCTTCAAGAACGCGTACACAGAGGTGGGCTGCCGGAGCCGATGCTTGCGCGACGCGGTCATGGCCCGCTCCATCAGCGCATCCGCTCCGGCGACGTCGCCGATCGCGTGCAGGGCTCGCGCACGGATCAACTGTCCTTGCACGAGTTGATCGGGTCCGCTCGCCTGCTCGATGAGGGCCGTCCCGAGTGCCGCGGCGCGGGCGAAATCCTTGCAGTAGTAGGCGACAGCGCCGGCGACTTCGAGCGCCCGGGAATCGGCGCTGCTCTCGATGGCGTGCTCCGCGTCTGCCTGGGCTTCCTCGAACCGGGTGAGACGAAGCTGCACGATGGCACGCTGCAGGCGCGCATCCGACGTATCGTCCGCGCCAACAGCTTCGGTGGCGAGCTCAAGCGCGGTCGCATAGTCGAACCGTTCGGCGGCGATCCGGCTCGCGACCGTCAGCGCAGACGACGCGAGTGCCCTCGCCCCGCTCAGCCGTGCGTGGTGCGCAACAAGCAGCGGGTCCGAGCCCGGCATCCCCGACAGCACCCGCGCCGCCTCTCGATGCAGGAGCGCACGGCGTGGCGACGCCGCGGATGCGTCGAGGACCTCGCGCACGATGGCGTGGCGGAACCCATAAGCACCATCGCGCGGCTCGAGCAATCCGAGACGCACACCGACATCGAGATCCTCGAGCAACCGGATCGGATCGATCCTGAGCACAGCGGCGAGGACGTCGATGTCGACGGACGCGCCGAGCACCGCCGCGCTGGTCAACGTGTTCGTCGCCACGCCGGCCTCTGCGCAACGCTCCAGCACCGCGGCCTGGATCGATTCCGGCGGTGCGGCGTGCTCGTCGCTCACGGCCAGCTGGGTGAGAAAGAGCGCATTGCCGCCACTGCGCTCGTGCAGGCGGGCCGCATGTTCGTCCCCCACGATCTGTCGTGCGGCGTCGAGCGACAGCGGAGACAAGGCAATGCAGGTCGCGTGCGGCGGTACCTCTCCCTCGCCGGTGCGCCGGGTGAGCAATACGAGCAGCGGCAGGTCGGGGCTCGCGGTGAGCTCGGTGATCCACGCCCAGGACAGCGAGTCGGCGCGCTGGACATCGTCGATGAAGAGAACCGCCGGCGCTGCGCAGGCGCGTCGCACGACCCGGCGTAAGGCCGCGAACACGACGGCCAGACCTGCTGGCGACGATGCCGGCACCTGGGTCATGTCGGCGGTTTGCTCGCTGTCCGCCGATGTCCAGTCCAGCATCGGCTCGAGCAGCGTCGAGTCGGTACCGAGCAATTCGCGGCCGAGGTCCGCACCAACCCTGCGCAAATGGTTGCGGATCAGCTGCAGGACGGCTGGAGAGGGAGTGATCTGCTCAACTGGTCGCAGCGCGCAGCGAGCACGACGGTCTCCGGGCCGAGGCGGTCGATCCATGCGGACGCAACTGCAGTCTTGCCGATTCCCGGCTCGCCCCCGACGACAACGGCCACAGGCGTTCCGTGCTGCGCCTGGAGAAACGCGTCGTCGAGCATGCGCAATTCGTCGTGGCGACCCGGCAGGTCCGTCGCACCGCTGTGTGTTCCCGGACGTGCGCGCGGCGTGGAGACGGTGATGCCCGGTACCGGGAGTCCCTTGAGCACGGCGACATGTGCGCCGCTGGTGAGCTCGGAGGGCGAGGTGCCAAGCTCATCGTCAAGTCGTGCGCGCATCCGCTCGTACATCGCGAGCGCCGAGGACGATCTCCCTTGAGCGGCCAGTGCCGCCATGACGAGGCGAAGCGACTCCTCGTCGTAGGGGTCCTCGTCGAGAGCCTGCTCGGCAGCCTCAACTCCCGTGCCGAGATCCCCAGCCGCGAGCGCGGCACGCGCCACCAGGTGGCGGGCCCGGGTGCAGAGGCGCTCGACGAAGCGACGATCCTCGTCGGGCCAGACGTCGTCATCGAACGCCGGATGCACAAGCAGCATTCGCGACGCGGTCGCGGCGGCCAGAGCCGGCGCCAGATCGCCCTCGCGCAGACGCCGCTCCGCCTCCGATGCGAGCTCGGTTGCCGCCTGCAGATCGACCCAGTCTGCCTGCAGCGCGTAGCCCAGATCGCTGTGACTGATGCGCGAACCTCCGAGGACACGGCGCAGCCGGCTCATGATCACCGCGACCTGCGCGGGCGGATCCCGTGGCTGATCGTCGAGCCAGAGAATGTCTGCCAGGCGCTCGATGCTCACCGGGCGGCCCTGCGCGATGCCGAGCACCCTGAGGGCAAGGCGTGCCTTGCGGCTTCCGAGCTCGTGCTCGGCGAATCCTTCGACCAAGAGCCCGTCGATCACGCGGATTCGCACGGCGTCCGGCGGTGACGCCGGGCGCACCGATCGTAGGGCCTCGGCGCGGACCACGGCACCTAGGATACGTGCCGCGGGTCCGCGCGAGGGCAGCATTGACCGGTGTGACGTCAGGCCTTTCCGTAGTTGCTGGCGCCGTTCCAGTCGATGAGCACCACGGGCTCATCGCCGATCACCCAGGCATCGTGGCCCGAGGGAAGCGCGGTGATATCGCCGGTACGCGCATCGAACTCGCTGCCATCAGCCATCTGAATTCGTAGCACGCCCGAAGCGTGATACTGGAAGTGCGGCGCCTCGCAGAGCTCGGTGCCCGCAATCGGCTTGACGTGGACCGACCACCGCCAGCCGGGCTCGAGGGTCAGGCGCCCGACCGTGCCACCGCCGATGTTGACGAGATCGACACGACCCTTCTCGAAAACCCGCTCCTCGTCGGGGCGTCCGAGACTCTTCTGTTCCGCAGTGAGTGTCGCCGGCATTGCATGCCTCCTGTGAGTGCCGTTACGCCGTCCATGGCGCTTCGGCACGCATCCTGCGCAACGCCGATTGCAGGATCCATGCAGTGGCGAGCGCTCCCTACCTCTCGAAGCCCGCAGCCGGAAACCAACCGGCGGCACGGTTTAGGCCGAGGAGTCTCCAGGGGCGACAGGCGGCGGCCCGGCTGCGCCGTGGCGCAGGCCGTCGAACAGCAGGCCAACCAGGCGCTCCGAAGCCTCCGAACGTTCCTGGTCGGTTGACATGCAGATGCCGCCAACGGCGCGCAGGAGATCTCCGCCGTCGACGTCGGCACGCACCGTGCCGGCAGCCACGCCCGCCTCGAGAAGCTTCGAGGCGGCGGCGCTCGCACGCCAACGAGTCTGCTCAGAGAAGCTGGCGTTGCTGCTCATCAGCGGCTTCAGCAGCGACGACATGCCGCGCTTGGTGGCGACATGGCGGACGAACAGCTGCATCCACTCGGCCAGCGCCTGATCAGGCGGCATCGCCTCAAGGAGCTCGTCGGCGCGTTCGCAGAGCACGTCGATCTCGTGGCGATATACGGCTTCGACGAGCGACTCGCGCGTCGGGAAGTGGCGGTAGAGCGTGCCGATGCCGACGCCCGCGCTGCGCGCGATGTCCTCAAGCGGGACCTCCGCCCCTCCTGCCGCGAAGGCGGCGGCGGCCGCGTTGATCAGGAGATCGCGGTTGCGGATCGCATCGGCGCGAGGGCGGCGATCTCCGGAGAGCGAAACAGCCTGCTCGACCGAACCGGTCTCGGCCTCCGCCACGTCACGTGCCACCACTTGATACCAAACCTCAGTTGCAAAACGGAGGGAACCTCCGTATACTTCCGGAGGTAGCGTCCGTTTCCCGATTCTACGACATCTGGAGGATCTCTGTGCCACCCACTGCCACACTCGTCGCCCCATCCCCGGGGGCGACCCAGCGCCGGACCCGCCGCGGCCTCGTCCTCGGCATCATCCTTGCCGTCCAGCTGATGGTGGTGCTCGACGCCACCATCGTGAACATCGCCCTCCCCGACATCGCCAGCGCGCTGCACTTCTCGCCGGCGAACCTGTCGTGGGTGATCACCGCCTACACGCTCGCCTTCGGGGGCTTCCTCCTCCTGGGCGCCCGGGCCGGCGATCTCCTCGGCCGCAGGCGGGTGTTCATCGCCGGCATCAGCCTCTTCACTCTCGCGTCCTTTATCGGTGGGGTGGCCCCCTGGAGCGGCTGGCTGCTCGCGGCTCGCGCACTCCAGGGCGTCGGGGGCGCACTCGCGGCACCGTCGGCACTGGCGCTGCTGATGACCATGTTTCGCGACGGCCAGGAGCGGGTCCGTGCAATCGGCTGGTACACCGCGGTGTCCATCGGCGGCGGCGCAATCGGGCTCGTCCTCGGCGGCGTCCTGGTGCAGTGGGCCTCGTGGCGGTGGGTGCTGTTCGTCAACGTCCCGATCGGCATTGTGGTTGTGGTGCTCGCCCGCCGGCTGCTCACCGAGACTCCGAGCCGCAACGGCCACTTCGACGTGCGTGGCGCGCTCACATCGACCATCGGTGTCACGTCGCTCGCGTACGGATTCGTGCGCGCCGCGACATCGGGGTGGGGCGACATGCTCACCATCGCCGCGTTCGCGGTCGGCGTCGCCCTGCTCGCGAGCTTCGTGTTGCTCGAGCGGCGTGCCCCGGAACCGATCACACCGTTGCGACTGTTCGCCGACCGCAGTCGCAGCGCCTCGTACATCGCGCGCCTCTTCCTGACGGCGGGGATGTTCGGAATGTTCTTCTTCCTCACTCAGTTCCTCCAGGACGTGCTGCACTACAGTCCCATCAAGGCTGGTCTGGCGTTCCTGCCCTTCACCGTTGCGCTGTTCTCGATGTCGCAGCTCAGCGCGCGAAGCCTGATGCAGCGCTTCGGCGCCAAGGCGGTGATGGTGTTTGGTTTCACCGTGTCGACGAGCGGGATACTGCTGATGACTCAGCTCTCGGCCTCGAGTGGCTACCTCTCATTGCTCGCGCCGCTGTTGCTCTTTGGTGCAGGCAATGGGCTCGCGTTCGTGCCGTTGACGTCGACGTCGCTGAGCGGCGTGCGTCAGGATGAGGCCGGTGCCGCATCGGGACTCGTCAATGTGATGCAGCAGCTGGGCGGCGCGCTCGGATTGGCAGTGCTCGTCTCGGTTTTCGGCACGGCCGCGCGGAGCATCGCCGGTCAGTCGGCTGCCGCTGCGCAGCGTGCGTTCGTCGTCGGCGCTGACCATGCATTCATCGCGGCAACATTGTTCGTGGGCGCGACGGTGGTCGTGCTGGTGGTGGCGATCCGCGGGCGGCGTGCAGCCGCTCGCGCCGCAGCCGTTCCCGCATGGGTGCGCGAGATGGACGCGACGGCTACTGTGACGGTTGAGAGTTAATCGGACCGACAAAGATCGTCGAACGATAGTACTCGAGCTCCGCAATCGACTCGCGGATGTCATCGAGCGCGCGGTGTACCTCGCGTTTGGCAGGCGCGCCCGCGAACACATCGGGATACCACCGCCGGCAGAGTTCCTTGACGCTCGAGACATCGATCGATCGGTAGTGGAGAAAGTTCTCGATGTCGGGCAGCTGCGCGGCGAGGAAACGCCGGTCTGTTGCAATGGAATTGCCGCACAGTGGAATGGACCGAGACTCGTTGATATGCGCTTGCAGGAATGCCAGCGTGAGCCGGCCGGCCTCCTCAAGGGAAATCGTTGACGATTCGATGGCCCCGAGAAGGCCGGATCGTGTGTGCATCGTTCGCACCACGCTGTCCATGCGCTCGAGTTCATTTGATGTCGCGTGGACGACGATATCGGGACCTTCCGCGATCAGCCCGAGGTCATCATCCGTGATCACCGTCGCGACCTCGACGATCACGTGCCGCGTGGGGTCGAGCCCCGTCATCTCGAGGTCCATCCAGGCAAGCACAGCGCGATCGTAGCGCGGGGCTCACACAATGGACTCCATGAGCATCAGGATTCGGGTGGCCACGGGGATCGATGCGTCACCAGCGATGACCTGGTCGTCGATTGAGCGGATCGAGTCCCATGTCACCTGGATGGCCGATGCGGAGTCGATCGCGTTCACGACGGCGCGGCGTTCGGGTGTGGGGACGACATTTGACTGCCGTACGAGAATCGGCCCGATTCGACTTGTCGACGCCATGTCAATCACCCAATGGGTCCCAGGGCAGGCAATGGGTGTCGAACATCGTGGGATGGTTCGCGGGTCGGGTGTCTTCACGCTGCGCGGCGTGCGCGACGCGCGAACAATATTTTGCTGGGACGAGCGGTTGATCTTTCCCTGGTGGCTCGGCGGCCACATCGGTGAACGGATCGCGCGACCGGTGCTCACTCGCATCTGGCGCGGGAACCTCGCGAGGCTCAAGCGCCTCGTCGAGGAAGCGCCACGGAATCCGCGCAGCCAGTCGGAGTAGGCGGTGGGCCCGCGATGCCCGGTCGATCAGCGAGACGACTCAGATCGGGCTGGACGACCGCCTGGGCCGGGCCCCGGACCAGGTCTTGTACCTGTCAGTCCACTCGCGGCCGTCCCACCAGCGAAGCGCCCCGGCCTCCTCGTCCACGTACCAGTCAGGTGATGGATCCTCGGCGTCGAAGTCCTCGTACCAGTCCTCGACTGCGAGGACATCGTGTCGCCTGGTGAACCGCCAGAGCAGTGCCCCAACAACCGACAGGCAGAGCAGGACGGTGACCCAGGCGATCTTGTCGGCTCCGGCAGCGTCGAACTGCCACGACGGGATCCGGGACACCTCGACGATGGCGACGAACCAGTAGGCGACGAGTCCGATCGAGATGATCGTCATGAAGAGCGCGCCGAGTGCCATCAACACAGCGTGGACCTGCGCTCGCCATTCCGTGGGGGTCGACCCGGTCAAGAGCGATGTGCGAGCTGGGAGTGCCGCCTCGACCCTCCGTTACGAGAACGCAACAGCGGGCTGTCGAGATCGCACCCGTCTCTCGCCCACGTCATCTCCGTCCCTGTTCCAGGTCACAAAAGCGGACAGGGCATATGACAGAGCCTGATACGAACACTTTTTCTCCTAGTCTCGATCTCGTCCGCCCCTATCAGATTGAGATCCTTTGTGAGCAACACTCACCCGACCCGAACCTCCCGACACGCCGTGGTGCAGCGGCTGCGAACGCCGATGTGCCTGGTGACTGCGGTCGCCATGGTTGTGGCGCTCCTGCCGACGACCGCGCTGGCGGCGGGTTCGCCGCTCGAGACCGAGACCTTCGCCAACAACTCGACCCAGGCGGGTCAGTGGTCTCTCCCGGCCGGCGTGGGTGGTACCAACGGCGCGTGCCTGACCGCCGGGCCGGTGTCGGCAACCACCTCGATCCCGAACTGCGCCTCGCCGCCTGACACCTCGGGCAACGGAGCGCTCCGGCTGACCACCAATGCAGGCGACGCTGTGGGCGCGGTCTTCTACCAGGCGAGCCTGCCGACCACCGAGGGCCTGGACATGACCCTCGACACCTATCAGTTCGATGGCAGCGGGGCGGACGGCATCGTGTTCAGCCTCGCCGCGGCCAACCCGGCGGACCCCACGCCGCCGGCCAGCACGGGGCCACTCGGTGGTGACCTGGGCTATGCGGCGAACACCCAGAATTCATCGGGCACGCCCGGCATGCCCTACGGATACCTCGGCATCGGCCTCGATGTGTACGGCAACTACGAGAACACACCCCTTGCGGGTGGGTCCGATTGCACGGACCCTTCGCCGCTCGTGGACAACACGGCATATCCCGAGTCGGTGACGGCGCGCGGACCGGGAAACGGCACCCTCGGGTACTGCATCCTCGGGACGACGGCGACGACCTATGACAAGACGAGTGGTGGCGGCAGCGGGGGCGGGACGATCAGCAACGTCGGCGCCGGCAACACGCTCGACAAGCAGACGGCAACATCCAGAACCGGCGTCATGGTCCCAGTCGAGATGGCGATTAACCCGTCGGCCGCGGCGACGACCACCGCAAGCGGGCTGTCCGTGGCGGCCAGCTCCTGGCTCATCGCGTACACGCCGCTCGGCACCACAACGCAGCAGACGCTGACCGGTGCGCTGCCCACGACGAGCAACAACGCAGATCTCGCGACATTTCCTAAGGCGTGGATCAACCCGGTGACCAAAATCCCGTACCAGCTCACCTTTGGGTGGACCGCTTCGACGGGCGGATCGAACGAGTATCACGAGGTGAATCAGCTCGTTGCCACAACCCTGATCGGCGACGTACCTGATCTCTCACTGACCGTATCCGACAACGAGAACGGGCAGATGCTCGCAGGCAATCAGGCGGACTTCATCCTCGCGCCCGGCACCACCGCAAGCGGTGGATCCGAGTCGAATCCGCTGACCGTCACCGACACGCTGCCCGCCGGAATGACACCGGGCACCGCGACGAGCGCCTCCGACTGGTCGTGTGCGACCGCCGGTCAGACGGTGACCTGTACCTACACGCCCACCTCGGCGATCGCGGCCGGGACAGCCTTGCCGGACATCACCATTCCCGTGACGCTGACGTCGGGATTGAGCGGCACCGTCACCAACACGGCTCGGGTCTCGTCCATCGACGCCCTGCCCGCAGTCGGCAACGACGCGGTCAACGTGAGCGCTTTCACAGCAACCGCATTGCCCTCACCGCAGGCATATATGCAGTCGGTGACCTACACGGCGGCGCTGCCCTCGAGTGCCACTGGGACCGTCACGTTCAGCATCGGCGGCAAGACGCTGTGCACGACCATCTTGCACGCATTGAGCTGCACCGCAATCACTGCGCCAGTCGGGTCGGACACGGTCACCGCAAGCTACTCGGGTGACACGAACTTTGCACCGCAGACTACGAAAACAACGTTGAGCATCATCAAGGCCACGCCCTCGTTCACGGAGGCCGCGGCACCCGCAACGATCCCATATGGCACGCAGGACACGCTGTCCGACGCCGGCCTCCCCGCCGGTGCAACCGGGACGGTGACCTTCACCTCGGGTGGGTCCACGCTGTGCAGTGCGACGCTGCCAAAAACAAGCTGCCCGACGGCGAGCAACCTGCCGGGCGGTGTCTACCCGGTGACCGCGACGTACTCGGGTGACGGCAACTACAACAGCGCGATCGCCGTTGGCGCGAGTTTTACCGTGACGCAACTGAGCACGGCGATGACCGAATCGGCATCGCCTGCGAGTGTTCCGTACGGCACAGCGGACTCGCTGTCGGCGACCGGTCTGCCGGCTGGTGCAACGGGAACTGTCACGTTCTCCTCGGGTGGAGCAACGCTCTGCACTGTGCTGTTGCCGGGTCTGAGCTGCGCCACCGCAACGACACTTGCGTCCGGTACGTACCCCGTGGAGGCCACATACTCAGGTGACAGCAATTACATCGGCGCGACAGCAACCGGTGCCAGCTTCACGGTCACCAAGGCGAGCGCGACGATGACGGAGTCGGCCTCTCCGGCGAGCGTCCCCTACGGCACGAGCGACACCCTCTCCGTGTCCGGCCTGCCGGTCGGCGCCACGGGCACCGTCACCTTCATGTCCGGAGGGTCCACGCTGTGCTCCGCCCTGCTGTCCGAGACCAGCTGCGCCACTGCGACGACGCTCGCTCCCGGCACGTACCCGGTGACCGCCACGTACTCGGGTGACGCCAACTACCTCGGAGCCACCGCAACCGGCGCCGGCTTCATGGTCACCAAGGCGGACACGGCGATGACAGAGTCGGCGTCACCGCCATCCATTGGTTATGGCTCCCAGGACACGCTCTCCGTCGCGGGATTGCCCTCTGACGCAACGGGACTCGTCACCTTCACCTCGGGTGGATCGACGCTCTGCACCGCACCGTTGCCGGTGACCAGCTGCCAGACGTCGACGTCGCTGGCAACGGGCACGTACGCGGTGACCGCCACGTACCCGGGTGATGCCGACTACAACGGAACCACCGCCACCGGCGCGAGCTTCACGGTCACCAAGGCCACGCCGGCCTTCACCGAGTCGGCGGCCCCCGCAAGCATCCCGTACGGCACCGCGGACACCCTGTCCGTGAGCGGTCTGCCCAGCGATGCCACCGGGATCGTGACATTCACCTCGGACGGATCGACGCTCTGCGTCACCCTTCTGTCGGCCACGAGTTGCGACACGTCAACATCGCTGACGCCGGGGCCGTACCCGGTCATCGCGACCTACTCCGGTGACAGCAACTACAGCCTCGCGACAGCGACCGGGGCCAACTTCATGGTCACGAAAGCAGACACTGCGATGACCGAGTCGGCGGCGCCCGCAAGCATCGCGTACGGGTCGCAGGACACGTTGTCGGTTGCCGGCCTCCCCGGCGATGCGACTGGCACCGTGACCTTCACGTCGGGGGGAGCAACGCTCTGCACGGCGGCATTGTCGACGATCAGCTGCCAGACGTCGGCGACGCTGGCCGCGGGCACGTACCCCGTGACCGCCGCGTACTCGGGTGACGGCAACTACGCCGCCACCACGGCAACAGGCGCGAGCTTCATCGTCACCAGGGCGGATCCGGCCTTCACCGAGTCGGCCGCGCCCGCAAGCATCCTGTACGGCACCGCCGACACGCTGTCCACTGCCGGGTTGCCCAGTGCTGCCACCGGTACGGTGACGTTCACCTCGGGCGGAGCAACTCTGTGCCTCGCCGCGCTGCCGGCGATCAGCTGCCAGACGTCATTGACGCTGGCGCCGGGCAGCTACCCGGTGACCGCGACCTACTCCGGTGACAGCAACTACGTCAGCGGTACCGCAACCGGCGCGAGCTTTGTGGTGACGCGTACAGACATCTCAATGAGCGAGTCAGCAGCGCCCGCAACGATTTCCTTCGGGATGCAGGACACAGTGTCGGTCGCCGGACTCCCAGGCGACGCAACGGGTACCCTGACGTTCACGTCGGGTGGCGCGACACTCTGCACGGCGACGCTGCTTGCGATGAGCTGCCAGACCGCGACAACGCTGGCGCCGGGCAGCTACCCGGTGACCGCGACGTACTCCGGCGACACCAACTACAAGGCCGCGGTCGCCACGGGCGCTAGCTTCACCGTCACCAGGGACACGGTCACGATGACGGAGTCCGCGTCTCCCGCCACGATCGTGTTCGGCACGGCAGACACGGTGTCGGCGGCGGGGCTGCCGGCGCGCTCGACCGGGACTCTCACGTTCACTTCCGGAAGCACCACGTTGTGCACCGCCACCTTGCCGGCGATGAGCTGCCACACGGCGACAACGCTGACGCCGGCGACGTACCCGGTCGTGGCGTCCTATTCGGGCGACCCCAGCAACGGTTCCGCGACAGCGACGGGTGCTCAGTTCACGGTCATCAAGGCGGATACGACGCTCACGGTGCACGTCTCGCCGTCGTCGATGACACCGGGATCGCCGGTGACGTTGTCGGTCACCGGCCTGCCACCCGGCGCCACCGGAACGGTGACGTTCACCTCCGGCGGCATCGTGCTCTGCACGGCAACGCTCCCGGCCACCAGCTGCACGTCGACCGTCACGCTTCCACCCGGCTCGTACCCGATCACGGCGACCTACTCGGGCAACGACGACTACAACGGTACGGCCGGGATCGGCAGTGGCGTCCTCGGTATCCTCACGGTGACGATCGACCCGCCGGTTCCGACAACGGGGAGCGCTCCGGATAGACGGCGAACGTTCCTCGGTGCGCTGCTGGTCATGGCAGGAGCGTCCTCGGTGATGATCTCGCGGCGCTGGTGGAGCACCAACCGGGCCGTCTGACCCTCGGTGACCAGCGTGCCGGCACGCGCGCTTCGGGACGTCGCAGACCGCGGTTCGTCCGCCGTACCCTGGCTCGAGACTGCGGATCACTCTTGAACGGGAGCGGCCATGATCAGAAGCGACACGCGCGTCACCTATCGGAGCCCCCTCCACCAGATGACGCAGACCACGCCGACATGCCTCTGGAATGATTCGGCAGCCATCGACGAGCTCACCTATGCCATCGAGAACGGCGCGGTCGGGGCGACGTGCAACCCGGTGATCGCCGCTGCGGTCCTCGCAGGTGACACCGCCACCTGGCGGCCGCGCACCGAAAGCCTGATTCGCGAACTCCCCGCCGCCACCGAGGACACCATCGCCTGGAAGCTCGTCGAGGAGCTCTCGATCAGGGCGGCGCGGCTCCTCGAGCCGATCTTCGAGACCGATGGCGGGCGCAACGGCCGGCTCTCGATCCAGACGGATCCCCGCTTCTTCCGCGATAGCGACGCGATCGTCGCACAGGCCCTCGCGTTCAATGGGCTCGCCCCGAACATGATCGTGAAGATACCGGTGACGCGCGCTGGGATCCCGGCGATCGAGGAAGCGACCTATCAGGGAATCAGCATCAACGCGACCGTCTGCTTCACCCTCCCACAGTGCATCGCAGTCGCGGAAGCAGTCGAGCGAGGTCTGCGGCGGCGCGAGGGCGAGGGCAAGGACGTCGCGTCGATGGGACCCGTCTGCACGATCATGGTCGGCCGGCTCGACGACTGGCTCAAGGTGGTCGTGGAGCGCGACGGGGTCACGCTCGATCCCGGATACCTCGAGTGGGCGGGTGTGGCCGTGTTCAAGAAGGCGTATAGGATCTTCGTCGAGCGCGGTTACCGGATCCGCCTGCTCTCCGCTGCGTTTCGCAACCACATGCACTGGAGCGAGCTCATCGGCGCTGATGCCGTCGTGTCACCGACATACGCATGGCAGCAACGCATCAACGCGAGCGACATCGAGGTGATCCCCCGCATTGAGATCCCCGTGCACCCCCAGGTGATCGACGGGCTCGTCAAGCATTTCGAAGACTTCCGGCGCGCGTACAGTGAGGACGGGATCAGCGTCGATGCATTCGACGATTTCAGCGCGACGCGGCGCACGCTGCGCCAGTTCTGCGCGGCGTGCGGTGACCTGAATGCATTCGTGCGTGAGACATTGATCCCCGACCCGGCCCGGAAACGGGGCCTGTGAACACGACCTCGTTGATCCGTGCCGGTGACCAGACCAAGCACATCTCGCTTGACCTGACCGCAGGGCAGCGCGGCGAGGACGTTGCACTCGCACCGGGCACCGAACGGCTTGTGGTGATGCTTGCCGGAAGTGCCCAGCTCAGCCTGGACGGCCAGGACTACGGGGTCGTCGGCGGTCGCGGCGACGTCTTCGAGGGCGCGGGTGACGCCATCTACGTCCCTCCGGCCTCGACAGCCGTGCTCGTACCGACCGGTGATGGGGACAGGGGCGCGGTCACGGTCGCAGTCGCCTCCGCACCGGCCGGCACGCAGCGGCCCGGCGCGGCGCGCGTGATCCCGGCCACGACCCAGCGTGAGGTTGTGGTGGGACGCGACAGCTGGGGTCGGACCGTGCGCACCATCCTCGGTGCTGACGATCCCGCATCGCGACTCATCGTCGGCGAGACGGTCCACAACGGCACGGGAACGTGGTCGTCGTTTCCACCGCACCGGCACGATCGAGACTCAGCCGATGAGGCTCAGCTCGAGGAGGTGTACTACTACCGCATCCGTCCCGGAAACGGCTTTGCGGTGCAGGTCCGCTACGACATCGACAATGGGGAGGAGACCGTGCGGACGGTGCGTGATGGCGATGCCGCGGCAATCACGTCGGGCTTCCACCCGCTCGTGGCCGCCCCCGGCCACGAGCTCTACTACCTGTGGATCCTGGCCGGGGAGCAGCGCGCGATGCGCGTGTACCTGGATCCTCGCTACCGCTGGCTGAACGAGCAGGTGTAGCAGGGCTACATCTGCCCCCTGCGCGGCATGGCGTTCCTGTTCACGTTCCGCCGCAGCGTCTCGAGGGCTGCGGCCTCGTCGAGCGCCGCCTGTGCGAGACGGGGGTCGAGGCGCCTGGACCCCGGGACGGTGATGCGTTGCAGGCTGAGGATCCTCACGTCGGAACGCGAGTCGAGGATGAAGAGGCCGGCGAAGACAAAGGCATAGATCAGCGCCGCACCCACGTCGGTGGAGATGCCGAGCGCGTACGGGCCCCCGAAACCTTCGCCCACAGCCCAGACAAAGAGGGCGTAGAGAGCGCCGATGACGTACACAGGACGGCGCGCGACACCCACGATCAGCGCGACGCCGATGGCTGTCTCAGTGACGGCAGCGAGGTCCGGGAGCAACTGGCCGGTGTGCGTGGCAAGCAGCGCCCAGAACTGAAACCACGGGCGAATGACTCCAGGTTGGCTGCTGACCATGCCCTGAATCATCGCCGCGAAGCTGTTGCGGAATCCCGGCTGCCATTTGAAGAAGGCGTCCACCAGCCATACCATGCCAAAGAGCACGCGCAGCACAGTCGCCGGGTTGCGGTTGAGTCGTGCCATCTGGATCCGCCCTCGTGTGCTGTTGACGTGTGCGATGTTCACTGGCTCACCTGCATGCCGCTCGGCGACACGGCGTACCACAGTCCACCGAATTGGTCGAGTTGCTCGCCATTGGTCTCGCCGGGGTTGACGTCGCCGACGTAGTAATAGAGCGGATGCCCGTTGTACGTCACCTGCATCTGGGCGGCCGCGTCGGTCGTTGTGCCGAGCAACGACGCGGATGCACCGGTTCCCGCCTGAACGGCCATCGAGGATGTAAGGGGTGGCCAGACGCTGGCACACGCGCTGGTGCACGACGCCATATTGGTGCCGTCTCGCGTGAAGAGGTAGAGCGTCCGGCCGTGTGCGTCGGTCAGGAATGAGCCGAGTCCCGAGGTGGCGACCTTGAGCGACACCGACCCTGCTTGCGCTGGCGCAGCGCCATATGGATTGCCTCCGGCGGCCGTTGTTCCGCCTGCAGTTCCCGCGTTTGATGCAGCTCCGCCATACGCGGGGCCGGCAGCGGCACTCCCGCAGGCAGCGGCAAGCAGGGCAACGCCCGCAGCGGGAGCCGCGAGCAGTGGAAGACCGTGACGCTTGGCGAGGCGTGTGATGAGTTGGTGCATGGTGGCGCTCCTTGAGTGTGTGTATGCCTGTGCCCGCGTACCGCATCGGTAACTGCGAGCGTTCTACACATGGGTAGGAACGGAGTTACACATCACGAGCGATGCAGCACGCACACCGCATCCGCCGCACGGAAGGCGCGTGTAACGCCGTCGCTATGTACGGATGATGGCTCGCAGATCCTGAACCTCCCCCTCCGCCCGGGCGGCGCCGATCGACGCGGTCGGCGCTGCCCACCACCATGAGGACCCGCGCGACGTGACCTACATCATGGTCATTGCAGCCCTCCTTCGCGAGGTCGCCAGCCGCGAGTCCGGGTGTATCTTTGCGCTCGTGTTCGCTGGCGGAAATGCGCTGTCGATGCTTTGTCGGCTGCCTCGTGTGCTCCGTCACACCGAACAAGCTCCTCCCGGCACCATTACGGTCGCTGGCATGGGCGTGTAACAGCGTTCGTACAGTTGGATATGGAGAGCGGATCGCAGCCCGGCGAAGCCGGACGCTTCCAGGTGATCGACGGTGATCGCCCGCTGGACTGGGAGCGCGTGTACCGCGATCACGTGACGTCGATCTATCGCCTCCTGTACGGGAAGGTGGGCAACCAGCACGACGCCGAAGACCTCACGTCGCAGGTCTTCCTTGAAGCGCTGCCTCGTCTGCGGGCGAGCGCATCGGGCGGGGAGATCCATATGTACCTGGTGACGACCGCGAAAACGGTGCTCGCCGGTCACTGGCGCCGGCGCCTTGGGGTCCAGGTGACGGAAATCGATGAGAACGTCGTCACCGCCGAAGCTCAGACACCGCCCAGCGATCCACTGCCGCGGATTCGCCGCATCCTGGCCAAGCTGCCGGCGAACTATCGACGCGTCCTCGAGCTTCGCTTCCTCGAGCGTTGCTCGGTCGGCGAGACAGCGACGAGGATGGGGATCAGCGCCGGAAATGCGCGTGTTGTGCAGTACCGAGCGCTGCAACGCGCCGCCGAGCTCGGCCAGGAGGTGGGCGTATGAACCGCCGGATCCGTCGAGTCAGCCGCTGGATCGACGACCTGCTCCACGATCGCAGCCCGCGTGGGTTCCGGGGAGCCGAGGACGAGGCGACGGTGCTCGCCACGGCCATCGAATTGCAGAACGCGAGCCCGAGCGCCGGGCTGCCCGACCCGCAGTTCGTCGAATCACTCCGGCAGCGCATCGCGAGGGAGACGCAGGGTGAGGTGCCCCACGCACCGAGGTTCTCCCGGCGCGCCCTGCTCGCCAGCGGCGGGCTGGCGGCAGCGACCGCCGCAGCGGGGGTGCTCGTCGGCGAGCGATTGACGAGTCCATCGACAGCGCAGCACGAGCTCGTGCCCGACGCGGGCGCGTGGACCGCCGTCGCGGTCGTCTCCGATCTGCCCGAGGGGACTGCCCGCACCTTCGACACCGGATCCGTACGGGGATTCATCGTGAACCGCGGCGGATCGATTGCCGCCCTCTCCGGCGTCTGCACCCACCTCGGCTGCCTGCTGCAGCTCAACACCGCGGCCCGGCGTCTCGATTGTCCGTGCCACAGCGCCGCCTTCGGTTTCGACGGCAGCGTCCTCTTCAAGCACATGCCAGATACGTTGCCGCCGCTGCCACTGCTGGAAACGCGAGTTCGCAACGGACAGATCGAGGTGCTGACCGTCTGAATCTCGAGGGCTCGAGACCAGGATTCACAACAGGAGGACAACGATGAAGATCACGAGAAACGGCAATGAGACGGCGCAGGGCCCCGGCGACTGGTTCACCGGCACGGTATACATGGATGCGGTGGCTGTCCCTGCCGAAGGCGCGCGGATCAGCGGGAACATCGTCCGCTTCACGCCGGGTGCGCGCACCGCGTGGCACACGCATCCGAACGGACAGACCATCTACGTCACCGAGGGCGTCGGTCGCGTTTCGCGCCGCGGTGGCCAGGTCGAGGTGGTGCGTCCTGGAGATCGTGTGTTCTTCGAACCGGGCGAGGATCACTGGCATGGCGCGTCGCCGACGCGCTTCATGACTCACCTCTCGCTCGTCGAAGTTGACGCCGACGGGAACAGCGCGACCTGGGGTGAGCACGTCAGCGACGACCAGTACGGTGCGGGCACGCGCGGCGACAGCGCGGAGGCGTAGCAGTGCGCGAGGCCCGCGACACTCAAACTCGAGCCGCGTTGACGAGACGCGCTATCGCCAGGAGGAACTGAACACCGTGCGAACCACGACACTGGGCAGCAATGGCCCCGAGGTTGGCGTCATCGGCCTGGGGTGCATGGGCATGACCGCCTCGTACGACCTGGAGACTCCCCGCGACGACGCCACGTCGATCGGGGTGATCCACCAGGCTATCGACCTGGGCATGACGCTGATCGATACCGCCGACGCGTACGGACCCTTCACCAACGAGGAGCTGGTCGGGCGGGCGCTGGCCGGCGGCTACCGCGAGCGCGCGGTGCTGGCCACCAAGGTGGGCCTGATCATGGACGATGTTCGTTCGAGTGCGGTCTCCGGCACAGCATCACCCGGCGGCGGGCGCAACGGCCGACCCGAGCATGTCCGGAAGTCGATCGACGGCAGCCTGCAACGCCTGCGCACCGATCACGTGGACCTCTACCAGCTGCACCGAGTGGATCCCGAGGTTCCAGTGGAAGAAACGTGGGGGGCGATGGCCGGAACGGTGGCTGCAGGCAAGGTGCGCCACATCGGTCTCTCGGAGGTGTCGGTGGCGGAGATCATGCGCGCCCAGGCGGTGCACCCGGTGACATCGGTGCAGTCGGAGCTGTCGCTCTGGACCCGCGACGTGCTTGCCGAGGTGTTGCCGTACTGCACGGCGGAGGACATCGCCGTGATCCCGTTCTCTCCGCTCGGACGGGGCTTTCTTGCAGGACGATTCTCGTCATTCGACGACCTCCCCAGGGACGACTTCCGGCGCCGTCTGCCGCGCTTTCAGCAGGACGCGCTGCGCGCCAACCTGGTCATCGTCGCCCGCGTGCGTGCGATCGCCGAACGGGTGGGAGCGACTCCTGCCCAGGTGGCGCTGGCGTGGGTGCTCGCCCAGGGCCGGCATGTGGTGCCCATCCCCGGCACCAAGACCCCGAAGTACCTCGCGGAGAACGCCGCCGCGGCCGACCTCGTGTTGAGTGCGGCTGACCTGGCCGAGCTCGACGCGCTGCCCGCGCCCGAGGGAACTCGCTACTGACCTGCTGGAGACCGGCGACACACGCGCGCCGTAGCATTGCGGTCCATGACTCGTGAGGTCTTCGAGGTCGCCGTCGAGGGAGGTCGCCTGACTGGCTGGGTCGATGGAGCCGGACCGAATGTCCTGCTCCTCCACGGAGGACCGGGCCTCGCGGCCGACCTCCTGGACGAACTCCGCGACGAGCTTCTGCCGGACTACCGAGTGGCGCTCTATCAGCAACGCGGCCTGTCTCCGTCAACAGAGCAGGGGCCGTTCACCATCGATTCGGCGGTCGCCGATGTCGAGCACGTGCTCGACGGATTGGGATGGGATCGGGCATATGTGGTCGGACATTCGTGGGGCGGCCATCTGGTGCTGCACCTCGCAGTGCGGCTGCCGCGGCGGCTCAACGGCGTGCTGGCGGTCGATCCGGTCGGCGGTGTCGGCGATGGAGGCATTGCAGCCTTCGAGGGGGCGATGTTGGCAAGAATGCCGGAGGAGCTGCGCGCGCGTGCTCACGAACTGGATCAACGCGCACTCCGAGGAGAGGGCGGTGATGGCGATGGGGCGGAAGCCCTCGCTTTATCCTGGCCCTCGTATTTCGCTGATCCCGCGTCCGCCCATCGCGCCCCGCCGGCACGGCTTTCGGATGCGGCCTACGCCGGCGGGTACGAATCGATGCTGAAAGAACTGCCGGTACTGGAGCAACAGCTCGGCACGATCACAATCCCCGTCGGATTCCTTGCGGGAGCGGGAAGTCCGATGCCCGTCGATCTCGCGTCGCGCCGCACTGCTCACGCCATTCCGAACGCGTGGATCGAGGTGGTACCTGATGCCGGTCATTTCCCGTGGCTCGAGTCCCCGGGCGTGGTCCGGAGCGCGCTCGACCGGCTGGTTTCCGGGCGCGACTTGTGGGTCGCCCGTTCGGAGAGCGCCGCGCAGTCAGTGCAGGATTGAGAGGACGTTCCGAGCCGGGTCCAGGAACCATGCGATGTCCGGACCCGTGTTGTGCTCCCGGCCACGCATGATGCCCTTCGCATCGATATCGGGAATGCCTTCGTAGCGTTCGAACCGAACGCCCCGGCTGGTGAGCTCGTCAACGGCAGCGTCGACGTCATCGACCTCGAAGTTCAAGATCGTGAAGCTCGCCGGTTGGTGGTCCTCTTTCGGATACATGAACACGCTGCCGCCTCCGGGCAGGTGCAGCATGGCCCCGACACCGTCAGGGTCGACGGTCAGCCCCAATGTCGCCGAATAGAACTCCTTGGCGGCTGCCAGGTCGTTCACAGAGAACCCACTGCCGATTTTGGACTGAACATCGTCAACCTCCCGCCTGTGACTGCCTTCGTGAATGCGTCGACATTGCATGTTAGGGAATGGTTTTCGTGGTCGGCGTGATTGTCTGGAACGTCTCCTATGCCAAGCGCGGCCAGCGGCGAGGTGAGCACGCAGAGGCGGCGCCCGGGCCCGCGCCCGCCGGTCCCCCGCAATGCCGGTCTAACGGGCCGCTCCCGCTCTACCTAGACCGGGTCGACGAGGAGCTTGCGCGTATGACCGGTGGATGCCAGCGTGGCAAGGAGCCGGCGGAGCGTGCTGCCTTCGGCGGGATTCTGATGCGCGGTGCAGGAAAGCCAGATCTGGCGATCCTGGGCGACGGCGGCGGCCGGCTCGCCGCAGTCGCAGAACGGGGTTTCGCGCTCCGCGCGCTCGATGAGTTCCACAATGCGGGTGTTGTCTGTCGTGGCCATTTTTGATCTCCAGAACATCGATACGATGCGTTTCGTATTATAGCAGGGCGATGCCAAATCAGCGCTCCTCCGGCCCGGAATCGAGCCAGGTCCCCTCTGCCCCGGCGCGTGGCGGCCGGCCAAGAAGCGACCGTGCCCAC
>Ga0182024_10002233_pt1 | contig 48578 bp, 46 predicted proteins | sample P32metaG_FD_120480 | JGI IMG/M metagenome (GOLD analysis project Ga0182024, IMG submission 120480) | Permafrost microbial communities from Stordalen Mire, Sweden - P3-2 metaG (Illumina Assembly) | ecosystem: Environmental > Terrestrial > Soil > Wetlands > Permafrost | place: Sweden: Stordalen...
GTCGTCGGTCATTCTTGTCAGCATGGTCGGTCCTCCAAATACCGACCACCCATGAGTCACAGATTTACTGATTCGGGAATCCCGTCGCGATATGCTTGGCTGAATCCGTCCACACGGCCTAGACTCCCGCCCGACATGCCCGTCCTATCGGCGGCTCGACAGGCAAAACGGCGGGGGGAAAATGCCGCACGCTTCCGTTCTATTGTTCTCGTATGGAACGCTGCAAGACACAGCGGTTCAAATATCGACCTTCGGACGTGAATTGTCAGGCCGCGCCGATTCCCTGCCGGGTTATTCGCAGTCGCTCGTCGCCATCGCGGATCCCAAAGTCGTCGCGACGAGCGGAAAAACGCACCATCCGATCGTCCAGGCCAGCGCGAACCCCAAGGACGAAGTCCCGGGCACGGTCTTTGAGATCACCACTGATGAATTGGCGGCGGCCGATGATTACGAAGTTGCCGATTACCAGCGCGTCGCGGCGATCCTGAAATCCGGGGCGCAAGCCTGGGTGTATGTCCGGGTCTGACCGACGCCGTCAATGGCGGCGCACGCCTCGCTCGAGCGAGAAATCCGCAGCTAAATATTGCCCGATCGCCCGGCATAAAGACAGGGGCATATAAAGACATGCACATATGTGCATATGTCGCTTTTCCACCATGCCGAAAAAGCCCGTGTTTTACCCCTACAATTTCAGCGAATCCGGGCCCTGTTTCTAGCGGCCAAGGTTCGTTTGAGCGCCAAGACCGCGCCGGGAGCGTCGCTTTTCACGCCAATTTCGGGCTCTCGCGGATCGCCAAACGTCATTGCTTCGCACCGCTCGCAAGGACGAAAGGCTTCCTAGGGCTGGCGCGACAGGTTTCGGGCGGCCGCCACGGCCGCGACGGCGAAGGCGGCGATCTTGTCGCGATCGCGAGCGCCGGCGTTGATCTGATCGATGACCGCGCTCGCCAGCAGCTGGCGGGTCAGTTTTGAGTTCGGGCCGGCATTCGTCGCCTTGCGCGATGCCTCTTCGAAGGCCTCTCTCATCAGCTTGGTCGTCTCGGAATCATAGACGTGGGAGTAAAAACGCTCCGGCATGCCGTCCCTCCATTAAGTCCCCGCGCCCCCCAAGATAGTCATTCGATCGGAGCGCCGCAAAAAGGGCGGCGTGGGCGCCGTCTCGCGACTTCGAAAGAGGCTCGTCGAAACATATGCTTTCTGAAAATCAATAAATGTGCTAAGGTGCTGACTTCGCCATCGCCTCAGACGCTCGATGGGAGAAACCGCCGACGATCCGAAAAAACGCGCGATTCCAAGCTTTTTCGACCTTAACCCATTGAAATCAAATGAACCGCCCAAGGAAATGTTTGGAAAAAGCTTGGAAAAAGTTTGGAAAATATTTGGAGGAGGCAGAAATTAGCCTGTGATTTCAATGTCCTTAATAAAAGGCCGATGCGTCGCCAGCGCGTCTTCCAAGGTTTTCCCAAATTTTTCGGCGAGCCGCCGCCGCTTCTCCCTCCCCCTTGTGGGGGGAGGGTTGGGGAGGGGGGTCGCACGGAGCTATCGGGAAAAGGGAGTTGCGCTTCGATCTGAAAGGCAGGCGCCACCCCTCTCCCTAGCCCTCCCGACAAGGGAGAGGGAACTAAGGAAATGTCGGAAAATTAACGCTTCGATTTATCGCGAAAATCACGCCCACTGAGCGAGGTTTATCGATTTCGAAGATTCGATTATTTTACGATGTTGCCTAACGGTCCAAATCGGGCCCAACAAAAGGGGGCTTCATGGAAACGAAGATCAGCGAAATCGCCGGTGGCGTCTATCGGCTCTCAACCTTCGTTCCGACGATCGCGCCGCCAGCTGGTTTCACCTTCAATCAGTTTCTCGTCCTCGGAGACGAACCTTTGCTGTTTCATACCGGCCTGCGGAAGATGTTCCCTCTCATTCTTTCCGCAGTCAGCCGTCTCATACCGCCCGAACGGCTGCGCTGGATAACATTCGGCCATTATGAGGCTGACGAGTGCGGCGCGATGAACGAGTGGTTGGCCGTCGCGCCGCAAGCGGAAGTGGCGCACGGGCAAACCGGGAGTCAGGTTTCGCTGAACGACATGGCCGACCGTGCGCCTCGCGTTCTGCGCGACGGAGAAACGATCGACTTGGGTAGAGCGTTGCGGGTCCGCTACCTCGACACGCCGCATATTCCTCATGGCTGGGACGCCGGCGTTCTTTACGAGGAGACGACCGGAACCCTGCTGTGCGGCGACCTGTTCACCCAACTCGGCGACAGCCTTGGTTTGACGGGCGCCGATATTGTCGGGCCGGCGGTCGCCGCCGAGGAAATGTTCAGATATTCCTGCCTGAACCCCGGCATGGGCGCGACGATGCGCCGACTTGCCGATCTCACGCCGCGCACACTGGCGCTCATGCACGGTCCTTCCTTTAATGGCGACAGCCCGGCCGCACTCCGCGCATTGGCCGACTACTATGATCGCCGCGTCCGCAGCATGCTAGCTTAGGCAACATCGTAAATAGTCGAATCTTCGAAATCGATAAACGTCGCTCAGTGGGCGCGATTTTCGCGATAAATCGAAGCGTTAATTTTCCGACATTTCCTAACCCTTGGCCGCCTTCTTCTTGCGCTTGGCGAGCGTGCGCAGCCTTAGCGCGTTGAGCTTGATGAAGCCGCTGGCGTCATTGTGGTCGTAGGCGACGGCGCCTTCCTCGAAGGTGACGAGGTCCTGGTCGTAGAGCGAATAGGGGCTGTCGCGGCCGATCAGGATCACATTGCCCTTGTAGAGTTTAAGGCGCACGCGGCCGGAGACGTATTCCTGGCTTTTGTCGATCATCGCCTGCAGCATTTCGCGCTCGGGCGAGAACCAGAAGCCGTTGTAGATGAGCTCGGCGTATTTCGGCATCAGCTCGTCTTTCAGATGCGCCGCGCCGCGGTCGAGCGTGATCGATTCGATGCCGCGATGGGCGGTCAGCAGGATCGTGCCGCCCGGCGTCTCATACATGCCGCGCGATTTCATGCCGACGAACCGGTTCTCGACGAGATCGAGCCGGCCGATGCCATTGTCGTGGCCAAGTTTGTTGAGCGCGCTCAATAGGTTGGCGGGGGAGAGGCGCTTGCCGTCGATGGCGATCGGATCGCCCTTCTCGAAGGCGATTTCGACGATCGTCGGCTTGTCCGGCGCCTTTTCCGGATCGAGGGTGCGCGAATAGACGTAATTCGGCACTTCCTCGGCCGGGTCCTCCAGCACCTTGCCTTCGGAGGATATGTGCAGCAGGTTGGCGTCGGTCGAGAACGGCGCGTCGCCGCGCTTGTCCTTGGCGATAGGTATTTGATTTTTCTCGGCAAAAGCGATCAGCGCGTTGCGCGAGGTAAATTCCCATTCGCGCCAGGGCGCGATCACCTTGATGTCGGGCTCCAGCGCATAGGCCGAAAGCTCGTAGCGCACCTGGTCGTTGCCCTTGCCGGTCGAGCCATGCGAGATCGCATCGGCGCCGACCTCGCGCGCGATCTCGACGAGCCTTTTGGCGATGAGCGGCCGGGCGATCGAGGTCCCTAGGAGATAGAGCCCCTCATATTGCGCATTGGCGCGAAACATCGGGAAAACATAGTCGCGCACGAATTCCTCGCGCAGATCCTCGATGTAAATATTCTCCGGCTTGACGCCCAGCAATTCGGCCTTCTGGCGCGCCGGCTCCAGTTCCTCGCCCTGGCCGAGATCGGCGGTGAAAGTGATGACTTCGCAACCATAGGTCGTCTGCAGCCATTTGAGGATGATCGACGTGTCGAGCCCTCCGGAATAGGCAAGGACGACGCGCTTCACTTTGGTCTTGGGCTTGGACATTGGCGGGGGGCTCGGGGTGAGGAGGCGAATTTCGCGGGACTATTAAGGAGAGTTCGGCGCCGCGCAACCCTGTGGGCTAGGGATCGCGGGGGCGCAACAGCCACAGGCGCGCGCCCTGCACGAGGATCAGCATGAGGAGCCCGGCCAGCAGCACGTCGGACAGATAATGGCCGCCGAACGCCATCCGCAGCAGGCTGGTGAGCGCGCCAAACAGCAGCGCGCCGGCGATGAGGAGCGGCCGCTCCTGGATCGGGGCGAGGCTCGCCGGCGCGACCATCCAGAACGCTTCGGCGCCCTCGCCCGAAACGAACGAGCAATTGCGGCGGCATTCGCCGTCGAAGCGGTACCAGGGACGAAACTCGTCGCTCCCGCCGAAGTCTCGCGTATGCGCCGGTCGCGGGCGATGGGTGTTGTCCTTAAGGCCGAGATTGACGATGAGGCCCGGCCCGATCGCCATTGTGGCGATGAGGAACGCCATTTGGCGGCCCGTCGGCGCATAGGGGACCTCGAAGCCGAAGCGACGCATCGCATAGGCGCCCGCGAAGGCCGCGAGCGCCAGAAACGGCGTTATGTTGAAGAAGGCGCGGATGGCGCGTTCAAAGGATTCGTGGCCGATGAAGCCGTTCTCGCCATAAAAGAGCCCGGCCACATAAAGATCGATCCCCGGCCATAGCGCAAAGACCGCCAGCGTCGCCAGCGTCAGGACGATGAGCCCAAGGAGCAGGCGCATGCCCTAGACCTTGTAGACATGGCCGGTTTGGCGGCCCTCGATGCTGCGGCTGAAGGCGAGCGCCGCCTTGGCGACCGGCACCGGCTCGAAACCCCGGAAAAACGGCCCATAGCCCTCCATCGATTCGCTAAAGACCGTCGGACTGACGACATTGATGCGCAGGCCGCGCGGCAATTCGATCGCCGCCGCGCGGGCGAATGCCTCCAGCGCGCCATTGACCATGCTGGCGGACGAACCCTGCGCGATCGGCTGATCGGCCAGAACGCCGCCGATCAAAGTGATCGAGCCGCCGTCGGTTAAGGCGTCGCGCGCGGCAAGCGTCAGATTGACCTGCCCCATCAGTTTGTCGGCAAGGCCGCGGCCATAGACCGATAGGGCGATAGCGGCCGGGGGGATGGCGCTCAGCGGAGAAAAATTGACGTGGCCGGCCGCGCAGGCCACCGCATCGAGCGGGCCGGCCGCCGCCAGGCCCGCCACGATGCTGGCGGGGTCGGTCATGTCGATCCGGATCTTTCCCGATTTGGAGCCGGCCGAGATGATTTCATGGCGCGCGCCAAGCTCGCTAACGATCGCCCGCCCCAGCACGCCGCTGGCGCCGACGACGAGTATCCGCAAGCGTGGCTGGCTCGACATTTGCTGGCTCCTGAATTTGGCGATCTGCCGGCACGCTGGATGTTCCGACCGGCGAGGGCTGTCAAGAGGGCGCGCCTTGACTCAAGCGCCCGCCCATAGGAGACGGACCCGCAATAACCGGACGAAAGCACCTATGGCGCAGCCCTATCGGCATAAAATCACTTTCATGCGCCATGGCCAGACTTCCTACAATGCCGAGAACCGTCTGCAGGGACAGCGCGACGTGCCGCTCGACGGCAGGGGGCGCGAGCAGGCGAGCGCGCTTGGGCGTTTCCTGCGCGACGCGATGGGCGCCGAATTGGCGCGCCTCGCGGCGGCCGGCGCCTTTTGGGCTTCGCCGCTGAAGCGCACGCGCCAGACGATGGAGCTGGCGCGCCTCGCGATCGGGTTGCCGCCCCTGCCGTACCACCTCGATGCGCGGCTGATGGAGCTCACTTTTGGCGACTGGGAAGGCCTGACCTGGAGCGAAGTCGAGGCAAAATACCCCTCCGGGGCGAAAGCGCGCGAGAGCGACAAATGGAATTTCTCGCCGCCGGCGGGCGAAAGCTATGCGGCGTTGGTCGAGCGGGTGACGCCCTGGCTTCAGGAGCGCGACGGCGATGTTTTCGTCGTCGCCCATGGCGGCGTCGCGCGCGTCTTTATGGCCATCCTCGCCGGCCTGCCCACATCGCTCGCCGCCAACGCCGAAATCTGGCAGGGCAGGGCGCTGATATTCGACAAGGGCGAATTTTCATGGATCGGCTGACGATGCGAGCCGCGTCCCGGCAAAAAAAAACCGCGCCGTTCCGCCCATTTAGGGTCGAACGAACGCGGTTTCATAGCGCCAGCGAACGGGCGCATTCCAGCGCCCGCCCGCGATTGGCGTTTTTCGATCAGGTCTTGGGCGCTTCGGTGGGCTTATCCATCGGCTTCTTCATCATGTGATGGTGATGGTGGTGATGCTTGACCATCACGACGACCTTATGATGATGGTGATGCATCATCGGCTTGGGCGCCATTGCGGGCGCCGTGGCGTCGGGCTTGGGAGCGGCGGCGTCGTCAGCAAAAGCGATAGCGGGAGCGAGCATGAGCGCCGAGCCGAGGCCGATCGCCGCAAGAATCTTAATCATAAACCTTCTCCATGTTTCGGCCTGAGGGCTCAAAGCGTCTTAGGCTGACGGTTTATGGCGAATCCAAGATGAATTGTTGATGAACGTGAATTCACCAAGCGTTCCGGCAGCGTTTACCCGCGCCGCAATATATTGGCGTTGTTTATATATTTATGCGTCTTGGCGGCGGACCGTTCGAACGGGAACGGGCGGGCGAGGCGCCGATTGTGTTAAGAAAGCGGCGGCTCAGGCGGCGGCCAGGCTGTTTGATTCGCGGTTTGACGGCCGCATTCGCCATCCCTAAGACTCGAACCGATCTTCATGTCGCACAATGTCTTCGGCCATCTCTTTCGCGTGACGACCTTTGGCGAGAGCCATGGGGCGGGAATCGGCTGCGTCGTCGACGGCTGTCCGCCCTTGATCGAACTGGAGGCGGCCGACATTCAGGCCGACCTCGATCGGCGCCGGCCGGGAACCTCGCGTTTCACGACGCAGCGCCGGGAGCCCGACGAGGTGAAGATTCTGTCGGGCGTGATGGTCGACGAACGCATCGGACGCCAGGTGACGACCGGCGCGCCGATCGGCCTGTTCATCGAGAATGTCGATCAGCGTTCAAAGGATTATAGCGATATCAAAGACAAATACCGCCCCGGCCATGCCGATTTCACCTATGAGGCAAAATACGGCATTCGCGATTATCGCGGCGGCGGGCGCTCCTCGGCGCGCGAGACGGCCGCCAGGGTCGCGGCCGGCGCGATTGCGCGCAAGATCGTGCCGGGCGTGGCGATTCGGGGCGCGCTGGTGCAGATGGGCAAGCTCAAGATCGACCGTGCCAATTGGGATTGGAGCGAGGTACATCGCAACCCGTTTTTCTGCCCCGACGCGGTCGCGGCGGAAGTTTTCGCCTCCTATCTCGACGACATCAGGAAATCCGGCTCCTCCATCGGCGCCGTGATCGAGATCGTCGCCGAAGGCGCGCCGGCCGGCTGGGGCGCGCCGGTCTATGGCAAGCTCGATAGCGAAATCGCGAGCGCCCTTATGAGCATCAACGCGGTCAAGGGCGTTGAAATCGGCGCGGGCTTTGGCGCGGCCGAACTTTCGGGCGAGGAAAATGCCGATGAAATGCGCGTCGGCAATGACGGGCGCCCGGTCTTTCTGGCCAATCATGCGGGCGGCATCTTGGGCGGCATATCGACAGGCCAGCCGATCGTCGCGCGCTTTGCCGTCAAGCCGACCTCCTCGATCCTCTCGCCGCGCAAGACCATTACCCGCGAGGGCGAAGAGACCGAGATCGTGACTAAAGGTCGTCACGATCCTTGCGTGGGCATACGCGCGGTGCCGGTCGGCGAGGCGATGATCGCCTGCGTTCTAGCCGACGCTTTCCTGCGTCATCGGGGGCAGGTCGGCTAACCGAGCGATCGGTCCCTAAAAGGACGGAGCCATGGCGAAGAAATCGACGAGCAAAAGCGGCGCGCGCGAGCCCAATCCGCCCGGCGCCCCGGAACCCGATGCGACGCTCGCCCTCACATCGACGCGCTCAATTGCGCTCGCCGATGTCGCGACGCGGCGCGAGCACGATATGCTGGGCGAGGCGGATGTTCCCGCCGACGCCTATTGGGGCGTGCACACGCTGTGCGCCGTGGCGAATTTTCCCATCACGGGCGTTTCGATCGGGCATTTCCCCGAACTCGTTCGGGCTCTGGCGCTGGTCAAACAGGCGGCCGCGCGCGCCAATCGCCGCCTCGGCCAACTGTCTCCCGCCAAGGCGGACGCCATCGACCGCGCCTGCGAGGTGATCGCGCAAGAGGGGCGCTTCCTCGACCAGTTCGTGGTTGACGCGGTGCAGGGAGGCGCCGGCACCTCCACCAACATGAACGCCAACGAAGTGATCGCCAATGTCGCGTTGGAGCTAATGGGCAAGTCGCGGGGCGATTACGCCAGTCTGCATCCCAACGATGATGTCAACATGGCTCAGTCGACCAACGACGCCTATCCGACTGCGCTGCGGCTGGCGATTATTTTCGCGACCGCGCCGTTGGTCAAATCGTTGCAGGAGCTTGCCTATGCCCTCAAGGCCAAAGCGGTCGAATTCGCCGATGTATTGAAGATCGGCCGCACCCAGCTGCAAGACGCCGTGCCGATGACGCTGGGCCAGGAGTTCGACGCCTTCCACGCGACCGTGAAGGAGGATATCGCGCGAATCGGCGAGGCGGCGGCTGTTCCGCGAGGTCAACCTCGGCGCCACCGCGATCGGCACCGGCATCAACGCCGATCCTCGTTACGCCTCGCTGGCCGTCGAGGAGCTTTCGCGAGCTTCCGGGCAATCGATGACGCTCGCCTCGAATTTGATCGAGGCGACGTCGGACATGGGCGCCTTCGTCCTTTTTTCGGGCGTGCTGAAACGCGTTGCCGTCAAACTGTCGAAAATCTGCAACGATCTGCGCCTGTTGTCGTCTGGACCGCGCGCTGGTTTTGGCGAAATTCGCCTCCCCGCTGTGCAGGCTGGTTCCTCCATCATGCCCGACAAGGTCAATCCGGTCATCCCCGAGGTGGTAAGCCAAGTCGCCTATCTCGTGATCGGCCAGGATCTGACCGTCACCCTATGTGCCGAGGGCGGCCAGCTACAGCTCAACGCGTTCGAACCGACGATCGGCTATTGCGTCCTGACATCGCTGCGAACTTTGACCGCCGCGACCGACACGCTGACCCGCCGATGCATCGTCGGCATCGAGGCGGACCGCGAGCGATGTCTCGCTCTCGTCGAGGACAGTATTGGGCTCGTCACCGCTCTTGGTCCGCTGCTTGGCTACGAGACCAGCTCCTGGATCGCCAAACGCGCCCTTGTCGAGCGGCGCCGGGTCGCCGATCTGATGCTGGAGGAGGGCCTTATGACGGAGGCGGAATTGAAGGACGCCTTGGGCCTCGAGGCCATGACCCGGCCGGCGCGCCTGTTCACCGCCAAAAAACCGGGCGCCAATCCGTCCGCCGTCATGGATTCCGCCAAGCCTTGATTGGATCGGAAGCCCGGCGCTCCAATCACGCGCGAACAAGGGCGTAGAGTCGATCGCGATGGTTGGCTCGGCGCATCATGGCGTCGCCGGCGCGGAGACGCCGATGATCGGCCCAATCGACGACAGCGCGTCGTCGCGCTTCAGGTTGGGGGCGTATAGGCTCGATACCGAGCCGTCGAGAAACAGCGCATTGGGGCAATTGAGCCCGTCGTGGAATAGACGCGCGAAAGCGTAAAATGTGACCGGCGCATCGGAAATCGCAAAAACGATGATCGCCCCTTCGCGCACCCCAACGCCGTTGCGGATTTTGACGGACGTGCCGGTCGGCAGGATTTTGGGATGGATGCGCCCGTCGATCACCAGCATCGGGCCTGATTGGGTCGCATAGCGGGCCTTGGGTCCGTTGGCGAGGAAGCGCGTCGTCTCCGCGACGCCCGCGACGCCGTCGCCGACGTAAAACACGCCGTTTGGCTTTAAATGAAAATTGCTGGCGCCCTCGCGCGTATCGGCCTTGTGCTGCTGCTTGCTGTCCTCGATGAACAGGCCGACGGGCGACAGGTCCGTTTCAAACATGCCCCCGTTCATCGCGAAGCGAAGCTGGCGCCCTTGCGCCTTGAGCGCGTCCGAGAGAGCAAGGAATCCGCCATAGGCCGAGCCATTTGCGCCTTTCCAATAGAGCCGGATATCGTCACGGCGCGCGTCGAAGGAGCAGATCGCATAATTTGTGTCTTCAAAGCGCATCGGCGCGCAAGGCGCCGGCGATTGCGCGCGCGTCGCGGTCGCGCAGGCAAAAATCAGCAGCGCTGCGATCCCGAAGGCGTCGGCTCTCGTCGGCCAGCCCAACCCGCCATTGCCAGCAAAGCCGGATGAAGAAGGCTGGAAGTGGCGAACATCGGGCATCCGGTCAAGCCAATTTGCGAATCTCGCATCGGCGAATCTACAGCATCTTGCCTGGATTCAGAATTCCGCGCGGATCGAGCGTCGACTTGAGCATGCGCATAACATCGAGGGCGACGGGATCTTTCGTTCTCTTCAACAGCTCCCGCTTCAGTCGGCCGATGCCATGTTCGGCGGAAATCGAGCCCTGGAACTGCTCGACAATTCCATGCACGACTTCGTTCATCGCTTCCCACTGCGCCAAAAACGCCGCCGTATCGGCGCCGAGCGGCTGCGAGATGTTGAAATGAATATTGCCGTCGCCAAGATGGCCGAACGGCAAGACCCGTATGCCGGGCATGAAGGCTTCCGCCGCTTCGCGCGCGCGCGCAAGAAAGGCCGGCGCGGCGCCGATCGGCACGCTGATGTCATGTTTGATCGAGCCGCCCTCATGGCGCTGAGCTTCGGGCAGGAATTCTCGCAAGAACCAGAACGCTTCGCGCTGTTCCAGCGTGGCGGCGATTGTCGCGTCCTCGATCACGCCCTGTTCGATCGCCGCTTGCAGCATCGCCGCCATGGTCTCGTCGAGCCCCGTTGTCAGTTGCGAGGAAAGTTCGATAAGCGCGTACCAAGCGTGCTTGGAGGCCAAGGGGTCGCGCGCGCTCGAATGAGCGAGGACGAAGTCGATGCCGAGGCGGGGCAGGAGTTCGAAGCTCGTGACGCCCGCGCCGGCGAATTGACGCGCGATATCGAGAAGCCGCAAAGCCTCGCCCGGTTCGGCAACGCCGACAAAGGCGGTCGCCATCGAGCGCGGATTAGGGAAAAGTCGCAGCGCCGCAGCGGTGATGATCCCCAATGTGCCTTCCGCGCCGATGAACAGGTTCTTGAGATCATAGCCGGTATTGTCTTTGCGCAACTTGCTGAGGCCGTTCATCACGCGCCCGTCCGCGAGCACGACCTCAAGGCCCGTAACGAGATCGCGCGCATTGCCATAGGCGATCACCGCGACGCCGCCGGCATTGGTGGACAGATTGCCGCCGATCGTGCAGGTCCCCTCGGAGGCGAGCGACAGCGGAAATAGCCGGTCGACCTCCTGCGCCGCGGCTTGCACATTGGCCAGCGTGACGCCGGCTTCCACAATCATTGCATTGGCGCTTATGTCGATCTCCCGCACCCGGTTCATGCGCTGAAGCGACAGGATGATCTGTCGGCCGCTGGCATCGGGCGTCTGCCCCCCCACCAGTCCCGTATTGCCGCCTTGCGGCACAAGCGGAACGCGCAAATCGTTGCATAGTGCGACAGTCTGAGCTGTTTCTTGCGTCGAGGCCGGGCGAACCAGCCCAAGCGCTCGGCCGTGATAGAGCCCGCGCGGCTCGACGAGATGGCCGGCGATCAAGTCGTGATCGGTCACGACATGCGCCGCGCCGACGATTCCTGCGAGGGCGGCGAGAATGTCTTGCGGCGGGAGAGCCTCGTTCATCCCAGCAATCCCTTCCTCAATCTTGCCTTCGGGCGCCTCTCGGTCGGCGCTCTTTGCAATATGCCGACAATCTCTAGATGGGGCGAGTAGCGAAACTGGTCAATCGGCGTGACCGATTCGAGGCGGTAGCCGCCGCCGATGAGTATGGCGATGTCGCGCGCGAAGCTTGCCGCGTTGCAGGACACGGCGACGATGGTTTGAACGCCGCTCGCCGCCAATTCGCGCGCCTGGGCCTGCGCGCCGGCGCGCGGCGGATCGAACACGACTGCGTCGAACGGCTTGAGTTCCTCGCGCGCCAGCGGCCGGTGGAACAGGTCCCTCGCCTCGGCTGTCACGGCGCGCAATCCAGGCGTCGCGGCGGCGCGCCCCAGCGCGGTGAGCGCGGCGCGGTCGATCTCGACCGCATGCACCTCGTGATCGGCCGCCAAACGCAGGGCGAAGGCCCCGGCCCCGCAAAATAGGTCGGCGACGCGCCGCGCGCCTTGCACGGCGTCGAGGGCCAGTTCGGCCAGAATGCGCTCGCCCTCAATGGTCGCCTGCAAGAATCCGCCCGGCGGCGGCTGGACGCGCGCGACCCCAACCAGGATCTCGGGCGCGCGGCGCTCGATAAGGATTTCGCCATGATTGGACAGCCGCGCCAGATCGAGCCGGATCGCCGCCTCGATCAATTTTTGCCGCGGCGAAAAATCGAGCGCGCCGCAACCCCGAACATCGACGTCGAGACCGGTCAGCGTCGCTGTCACGTTGACGTCCAAGGGCTTGCCGACGCCCCGCAGGCATTGCGCGAGTTCCCGCGCCGCGCCAAGCGCGCCCGACATAGCGGGAGAAAGAATCGGACAGGCCTCGATCTCGACGATCTGGTGGGCGCGCGCGCGCATGAAGCCAACCTCGACATTGGCCCGTTCGCCCGGACAGCGAGCGTGAAACGTCGCGCGCCGCCGCCCCTCGCCATGGGCGTCGATCAGCGCCCCGACGGGCGCCTCGACATGGGCCTGGACCAGTGCGCCAATCAGGATGCCACGCTTCCAGCGCGCGTAAAGCTCCGGGCCGAGATGCTGCGTCGCGCAGCCTCCGCACTCCCCGAAATAGCAGCAGATCGGCGCGATGCGTTGAGGGCTTGGGTCAAGGATATCGACGATTCTGCCGCGCTCGCCGTCGATGTGCGCCAGCACGCGCTCGCCGGGCAGAGCGCCCGCGACATAGACCGGACCACGCGCGGAATGCGCTATCCCCTCGCCGCGATGGCCAAGTGTTTCTATCGACAATTCTTGCGCGCCCGGATCATCCATGAAGCGCGCCAAACAAAAACTCCTGGGCGCCGTCGCCGCCCAGAATGGGCGAGGGGATGACGCCAAGGCTCGACCAGCCGTGTTGTTGCGCGCAAATTCGCACGGCCTCGCAGACCTCGGCATGGACGATCGGATCCTTGACCGCGCCTTTGACAATATTCCTGCGGCCCGCTTCGAACTGCGGCTTGATCAGCGCGACAAGCCAGGCGCGCGGGGCGGCGAGCGGCAGCACATGCGGCAGGATCAGGCGCAGCGAAATGAAGCTGACGTCGCAGACGATCGCCGCCGGCGGCGCCTCGAACAAATCGCTTGTGACATTGCGCGCATCGAGTCCTTCATGCACCACCACCTGTGGGCTAGCGCGCAGTCGAGCGTCTAGCTGGTCGCGGCCGACGTCGATTGCGTAGACGCGGCGGGCGCCGCGCGCCAGCAGCACGTCGGTGAAGCCGCCGGTCGAGGCGCCGACATCGAGGCAATCGAGCCCCCTCGGATCGAGCCCGAAAGCCTTGAGCGCGCCCTCCAGTTTGACGCCGCCACGCGAGGCCCAGGGATGGGGCGCGCGCGCCTCGATGCGCGCGCCGGGGTCGATTTCCTCCGAAGACTTGCGCAACGCGGCGCCGTCGATCGTTACGAGCCCCGCTTGGATCGCGGCCTGCGCGCGCGCGCGACTCGGGAAATGGCCAAGTTCGACAAGGATGACGTCGGCGCGCTTGCGCATGAGCCTCTTGATGAAACGAGAAAGCGAATTGGCGAGGCCCTTTGCGCGTCGGCCCGTCGCGGATTTGTCGCAAGATGACGCTATTGAGCGCCGTCCGCAAGATGCGGCAGAGAAGGGGAGACGACCATGCCTCACGCCAAGCAAGCCGCCGAGCATCACGAGCACGCAGCCAAACATCACGAAAACGCCGCCGAGCATCATCGCGAAGCCGCCGCCCTTGTCGCGGACGGCGATCATGAATCGGGCGCCCATCACGCCCATCTCGCCCATGCCCATCACAAACATGCCGAGCATCACGCCGGCGAAGCCGCCAAGGCCCATATCGAGCTGCATCACGAGCACGCTGACGCCGACGCGGAATGATGAAGTCTTTGCCCCGCTGACGCCGGCCCCTTCTCTCCTCTCGCGAGAGAAGGGGATTCGCCCCAGCGCTCAACGCCTCGCGCTTCACTTGACGGCGATGACGAACAGCCGCGGATAGAGGAACAACAGGCGCCCGTCCGGCTCGCTCGGATAGGCGTCGGCGAGTTCTTTCATATAGCGTGCGATGAATTGCTCGCGCTCGCATTCGTCGAGCGGGTTGAGGAACGGCCGCAGGCCGCTGCCGCGGAACCAATCGACGACCGCGCCGACGCCGGGCAAAGGGTGCACGTAAGTCGTCTGCCAGACTTCGACGCGCCGGCTCAGCGGCTTCAGCCAGCCGTAATAGTCGGAATAAATGCCGATCAGACCGCGCGTTTTGGCGACCGGCACGAGGCGGTCGGCCCACGGCCCGTCGGCGGCCACCATGCGCATCAAGGCGTGCGAAGGCTCCTGCCTATTGTCCGGCATCTGGATCGCCAGGCAGCCGTCTTCGGCCAGGAACGACATCAGGCGCGGGATCAGTTCATGATGGTTGGGCAGCCATTGCAGCGCCGCATTGGCGAAGATCAAATCGGGCCTGTGGGCAGGCCGCCATGCGCCGATGTCTTGCCTTTCGAAGGCGATTTCCGGCAGGCGCCGCCGCGCCGCGGCGAGCATTTGCTCCGAATTGTCGACGCCGAGGATCTCGGCGCCGGGATAGCGCGCGGCCAGCAGCTGCGTGCTGGTGCCGGGGCCGCAACCAAGATCGACGATGCGCCGCGCCTGCGTCCGGACGCGCGAAAGCAGGTCGCGAGCCGGCTGCGTGCGTTCGTCCTCGAATTTGAGATAAAGCGCCGTGTCCCAATAGCTGGCGGGTTCATCGCGTTCGACGGTGAAACTTCGACCTGGGCTTGCCATTCAATGCTCCGGCAAGAGGCCGCGCGCCAAGCACCTCTTTGGCATCTATATTTCTACGAAAACGATATACTGATCTGAGCCATTAGGCAATCAGGCGTTCAGACACGCGGCGCGATGTTCGAGCCATTTAAAAAAGTCGGACTGTTGTGGGCTCCGAGCGGCGTAACGAAGGGCTTGTGGACAAATTTGGAAATGGCGTTTTCGAGTTCCAGGCGATCTCTGCCGATTGCGGTTTGCTTTTGTCTCTTGCTTAAGAGCATGTCACGGAAAAACTAGAACGTCCAGAAATATTTCTATAAAACAGAAATTGAGATAAGGCTCGCGTTTAGAAAGCGTTGACCCATCGAACATCCCTCCTGTCGGCCGGGATAAGACGGCTTGAATCGTCGTTCGCGTTCGACCGAACAGCTTTTCCCTTTGGCGTCTCAATAATAGATCGCCCCGCGCGTTCCCCCACCGGCCGCGATCACGTCTCCGTTGATGGCGATTGATTTGGGGGAGGCGAGAAAGGCCACGACATGGCCGATTTCCTCGGCCGTGATCAGTTTGCCGACCAGATTCAGCGCGGCCATCCGTCGTTCGATTTCGACCGGCTCCACCCCTTGCGCCGCCGCCTGGCGCGCGACCACTTCGGGGGTCTTTTCCGTGCGGGTGAGGCCGGGATGTACGCAAACGGCGGTAATGCCCTTCGGGCCGAGCTCGTCAGCCAGATTCTTCGTCAGCGCTGCCACGCTGATATTGCGAATCGTGCCGATGATGCTGCCCGTCGAGCGCGCCGCCAGTCCGCTGATGTTGATGATGCGGCCGCCGCCACGCTCGGCCATTGACCCCGCCACTTCGCGGGCGGTGCGCACATAGCCCATCACCTTGACGTTGACGTCGGCCCAAAGAGCCTCGGTCGTGATCTCGGAGAGCGCGGGCGGTTTGGCGTGGCCGGCCGGCTGCGCCGCGCAATTGACGAGAATGTCGATGCGCCCGAACGTCGACAGGACCTCGGCGACCATCGCCTTGACCGAGGAATCGTCGCCCGTATCGGCGGCGATCGCCTGGATCGCGTGCCCGACCCGTCCGGATATTTCGGCGGCGGACGCTTCGAGCGCCGCCTTGCCGCGCGCGACGATGGCGACCTCGGCGCCCTCTTTTGCGAGCTCCAGAGCGATCGCGTTGCCGATGCCGCGGCTGCCGCCGGTGACGATCGCGACTTTGCCGTTGAGGTGCAGATCCATGAGCTTGCCTATCCCGAACGCTTGGCGCCGCCGGTCCCGAACACCCGCGCGAAGATGAAATCGACCTGTTTCATATGGTAGCCAAGGTCGAACAGGGCTTCGAGTTCGCTGGAGCTCAGCGCCTTCGCCACGTCCTGGTCGGCCTTCAGGAGGGTCAGAAAATCCCCTTCGCCGCGCCATACGGGCATCGCATTGCGTTGCACGAGATTATAGGCGTCCTCGCGCGAGACGCCCTTCTGGGTCAAGGCGAGCAGCACGCGCTGCGAATGGATGAGGCCGCCGAGCAGGTTGAGATTCTTGAGCATTTTTTCGGGATAGACCAGTAGCTTGTCGACGACGTCGGCAAGACGGGCCAGCGCGAAATCCAGCGTGATGGTGGCGTCCGGGCCGATCATCCGCTCGACCGAAGAATGGGAAATGTCGCGCTCGTGCCATAGCGCGACATCCTCCATCGCTGGGGTCACGGCCGAGCGCACCATGCGGGCGAGCCCAGTCAGATTCTCGGTCAGCACCGGATTGCGCTTATGCGGCATCGCGGACGAGCCCTTCTGGCCCGGCGAGAAATATTCCTCCGCCTCCAGTACTTCGGTGCGCTGCAAATGGCGGATTTCGGTGGCGAGCCGCTCCACCGACGAGGCGACGATTCCGAGCGTCGCAAAAAACGCCGCATGGCGGTCGCGCGGGATCACCTGCGTCGAAATCGGTTCGGGGGTCAGGCCCATCTTGCGCGCGACATGTTCTTCGACGCGCGGATCGATATTGGCGAAAGTGCCGACCGCCCCCGAAATCGCACAGGTCGAAATCTCGGCCCGCGCCGTGACCAGCCGCTGGCGGGCGCGAGATAATTCGGCATAGGCGAGCGCGAGTTTGAGGCCGAAGGTGATCGGCTCGGCGTGGATGGCGTGCGAGCGGCCGATCGTCGGCGTCATCTTGTGCTCGAATGCGCGCCGCTTCAAGGCGGCGAGCAGCGCATCGACATCGGCGATCAGAATGTCCGAGGCGCGCTGCAATTGCACGGCAAGACAGGTGTCGAGCACGTCGGAACTGGTCATGCCCTGGTGCACGAAACGCGCGTTGGGGCCGATGAATTCGGCCAGATGGGTGAGAAAAGCGATGACGTCGTGCTTGGTGACGCGCTCGATCTCATCGATGCGCTCGACATCGAAGGTCACATGGCCGGCCTTTTCCCAGATCGCCTTGGCGGCCTCCTTAGCGATCACGCCGATTTCGGCCAAGGCGTCGCAGGCGTGGGCCTCGATCTCGAACCAGATGCGAAAACGCGTCTGCGGCGCCCAGATCGCAACCATTTCGGGGCGGGAATAGCGGGGGATCATCGGGTCGTCCATGGCGGCTGGCCGCAGGAGAAGGCGAGGCCGGTCTACACGATCGCGCCGGCAATTTCGAGGCTTTCGAGCGATCGCTGCAAAAGCGGCGTTGCGTTGCGCCCGCCTCGCCATGCACAGTGCGGCCGGCTCTTTGGGGAGAATCGTTTGTCTTTGGTCAAAACAGACGTGATCGTGCTCGGCGCCGGGATTGTCGGCATTTCCGCCGCGCTGCATCTGCAGGCGCGCGGGCGCGATGTCGTCGTCGTCGACCGCTTAGGGGTTGCGGCGGGCGAGACGAGCTATGGCAATACCGGGATCGTCCAGAGCGAGGCGATTTTCCCCTATGTATTCCCTAGAAACCCGCGCGATATCGCCCGCGCCGCGCTCAATCGCGATCCGCGCGCCCATATCCACTACGCCGCCCTGCCGGCGATCGCCCCCTGGCTCTGGCGCTATTTTCTCGCCTCCGCGCCGCGCACGAGATTGGCGGGCGCGATGGCGATGCGCCCGCTCGTGGCGCGCAGCGTCGTCGAGCACGAGGCTTTGGCCGCGCCGGCTGGGGCGGGCGTGCTGCTCGGCAAGACCGGCTGGATCAAGGCGTTTCGCACCGAGCGCGGCCGCCAGGCGGCTTTGACGGAAGTCGACGAGCTGAAGCCCTATGGCGTAACGGCCGAAATCCTCGATCGCGCGCGGCTTCTGGCGCTGGAGCCGCATCTGAGCGATGTCGCCGCCGGCGGCGTCTATTTCAGCGCCCCCTCGACCACGCCCGATCCTGGCGCTTTGGTCAGGGCCTATGCCGAATTATTCGCGGCGCGGGGCGGCCGCCTGCTGGTCGGCGAGGCGCGTTCGCTCGAACAAACAGGCGCGGGATGGTCGATCGCGGCGGGCGAGGCGCGTATTGAGGCCTCGCAGGCGGTTATCGCGCTGGGTCCGTGGTCGCCGGACGTCTTGGCGGCACTCGGTTATAGAATCCCGCTCGGCGTCAAGCGCGGCTATCACATGCATTTTGGCGCCGAGGGCAACGCCACCCTCAGTCATCCCGTTCTCGATGCGGAATATGGCTATGTGCTGACGCCGATGGCGCGCGGCATCCGCATGACCACCGGCGCGGAATTCGCGCGGCGCGACGATCCGCCCTCTTCGGCCCATTTCGACCGGCTGGAGCCGTTCGCGCGCGCCTTCTTCCCGCTCGCCGAGCGGCGCGACGCGCAGCTTTGGATGGGCAGCCGGCCCTGCCTGCCCGACATGCTGCCGGTGATCGGCGCGGCGGCGCGCCACAAGGGGCTGTGGTTCGATTTCGGCCATCAGCATCTCGGCCTGACGCTGGGGCCGGTCAGCGGCCTGCTGCTGGCCCAGATGATGACCGGCGAGGCGCCTTTCACCGACCCCGCGCCCTATCGCGCCGAACGTTTCGGCTGATCACCAGCCGTAGTGTTTGCGCCAGGACGGCGGCGTCGGACAATTTGGCGTCGGCGTCGCCTCGAACACGCCGCGCGCGATGGCGCGGGCGAGGCATTCGGCCGCCAGCATGCCGATCTCGGTGAGATCGCGCACGTCCGGCTCCAGCGTCGCTCGCGATGTCGTGGCAGCGAACACGATATCGCCGTCCATCGGCGCATGGGCCGGGCGCAGCGCGAGCGCGATGCCGTCCTGCGCCATGATCGCGACTCGCTTCATCTGCGCCTTGGTAAGCCGCGCATCGGTGGCCACCACCGCGATCGTGGTATTGGCCGGCCGGTCGTGTTTGAGCCGCATTTCCAGCGCATCGGCCGGCGCTTTCTCGGGAACGCCGAGGCCACCGAATTCGCTATTCCGTTCGTAGGGCGCGGCCCAGAAATGCGGACCTGAGCCGCGCGTCGCGCGTCCGACGGAATTGACCGCCACCAGCGCGCCGACGAGAAAGCCGCGCGCGGTGACGGCGCTGGTCGACCCCAGACCGCCGTTGAGATCGCAGGTCGTCGCGCCATAGCCGGCGCCGGCCGAGCCCAGCGCGAAGTCTTTGGCCGCATTCGCCGCCGCCTCGAAGCCCATCTCCCAATAGGGCGGGCGGCGGCCCCAGTTCTTGTTTCCGCCGTTGAGGAGGTCGAACAGCGAAGCGCCCGGCGCGATCGGCACGCGCGCGTCGCCGACCGCAAAACCGCGCCCGATTTCAGCCAGATAGGCCATGACGCCGCCCGGCGCGTCGAGCCCGAACGCCGAGCCGCCCGACAGGACCAGCGCGTCGATGGCTTCCACCGTCATTTCCGGCTCGAGCAGCGCGCCGTCGCGCAAGGCCGGCCCGCCGCCGTGAATGGCGATGGACGCGACCGCCGGCTCCTCGAACACAACGACGCTGACGCCCGAGGCGACCCCGACGTCCTGCGCCGCGCCGACGAGAATGCCGGGGAGATCGGTGATGAGATTGTTCATGGCGGAAACCTTGGAGGGGAGGGGGAGGAGCCCCTATCGGCGGCGAAAAAATTTGGTTTGCAAGGCTTTGCCAAGCTTTTTCCAAATTTCGCGCCAATCGGGTTTCTGGAGAAAGATAGTTATATCAATCACTTGCGAGATGGCTGGTTTTCACCTCCAAATTTTTTCCAAGCTTTTTCCAAGGATTTCCTTGGAGCGGGTCGTGAGAAATCAATGGGTTGTGCGCGAACAATTTGGAATCGCGGGTTTTTTAATTAGCGGAAACAGATCGTTATTTTGAGCGACGGCTTTCTCTAGCCGATGGATTGACCAAGCGCCGCTTAGTCGGCCGCGCCTTGGCCGGAGCGATCTTTAGACATTAGCACGCATATTGTTTTTCAGAAAGCATTTGTCGCCAAGGCGCCGGGCCTGCGCTCCCAAAGAGAGCAAACGGGAATTTCGGTCGTCGCCCAAGTCTGCCGCGGCGTCCTTGAATCGCCGCGAAAAACGCTCATCCGGAACGGCTTTGACGCCTAAAATGAGCATTCGCCACTCAAACTCGACCCGGATTCGCACAAAAAAGCATGGGTAAAACACAGACTTTCGGCGCTTCGGGAAAATCGACATATAAAGATATATACATGTCTTTATATAAACTTTGCTTTTGGGCAGCGATAAAAAGGGACCCGTGAGGCGTCATCCTGACGCGAGCGGCGCGACGTACAGCGGCGAAGCACCCCGCGCTGCCTGACATGCTCGAACGGTCAAAGGTCACGGCGCCTGGGTAGCTTTCGCTTCGCTTCGGCGCCTTCGGCGCGACTGCGTCTCATTCGCCTTGGCCGATCATGGCGCCTCAAGAGCGAGCCAGCGGCCTCTCCTAGAGATGGTCCACGACATCGACGGTAATGTCGAGGCGGGTCGCGCCGGCGACGCCATGGGCGACGAATTTGACCAGGACCGAAAACTCGTCCCGGCCGACGTAGTTCGGATCCGGCTTATAGGCGAGTTGATTGGCGGAACGGCCGCCCGCCTGCCCATGCGAAGGGCGCTTGACGACCGAGACGCCCTCCAAATTGTCGACGAGCTGTCGCTTCGACCAGCGTCCGCCGACTTCGATATTGCATCCGCCTCCCTTTTCAACCTGCATCTGGGCCGCGTAGCTCTCAATGCCCGGGCCAAAAGACAGCAAGGTTCTCGAACATTCCGCCTTGGCGGGCGCCGTGAGCGCAAAGCTCGCGACGACGCCGCAAGCGGCGATAAACAGCTTCTGGCCGGCGCCGGTCATCGCGGCTCGGCGAGCAGGCGGATTGGCGGAGCAAGGGGAATCTGTTGCGCGCATGGACGGACCGACATCCTCCGGCGCCGGCTCGACGATAGCTTCGGCGCGGCGGATAGTGTCGCGCGAAATGAATTTTGGCAACCAAGCGCGCGTCGAGGAATTGCCCACGCGAATCCGAGCATCGCTTGGGGAAAAGAGAACCGAAGAAAGGATCGATGCGATGACCGCCTCGCGCACGGCGATCCGCCCTTCGCCTGAGTTCGCCGAAACGATCCGAAAAAATCTCTCGCATCCGTGAACCTCTTCTTACGCCGGCGCGACCAAAGGCCAGGAGCCAATTCCGGCTTCGACCTTTGGAGAGCGACCATGCGCAACCTGTTCAAGACCTCGATTCTCGCCGCTTCCGCCGCGATTGCCGTTGTTTCCCCGTCGACCGGGCTTTCGGCCGCCGAACTCGTCGTCAACAATCACACCGGCCACGTCGTCACCTTCATCCGTTCCGACAATGCCGACTGGCAGGGCGTCATCTATCCCGGCCAGTCGATCGATGTCGGCCTGTATATGCATGACAATACCTGCGTCCATCGTCTCAGCGCGGCCTCGAGCAGCGGCGTGACCTGGGGGCCGAAAACAATCGACCAGTGCCAGGCCTATGGCGTGTCGCGTCGGTTCCAGTGGAACCTTGTCGATTTCTATCGATGAGCGCCAAGACGCCGCGCCGCCGCGCGGCGCGGCCTTCTTGCCCTGACGAACAAGCCTCTCGCGCGTTCCCAGTGTCCCTTCTACTGCCCGGCTGAGGCCGCGGCGGCCGCCACTCCAACTGCGGAGGTCTCCTCATTGGACTGTTCATTGACCGCCGCATTGCCCGCATCGATCGCCGACTGGGTTATCGGATCTATCCCCGAATCGACAGAGGAAGACGCGCGCGCGGGCGCCTGTTCGGTGCGAACGACCCGCCAGCCGTGGGCGCGAACGCATTGGTAGAAGATGCGGTCGAACGCCGCCTGGTCATAGCGAGCCTGGCCGAAGGCGAGGCTGTTGCAGGTTGCGCCGTCGGCGAGCTTGGCGGCCTGGCTGCGCGCGTGGCCATGCGGTCTCAGCGCGTCGACGACCCAGTCTTTTGCGCCGGCGCCGGCATGGGCCGCGCTGCTCGCCGTCAGGAGCATCAAGGCTCCGCACAACAAAATCTTCCGCATTTCAGCCTCCTGATGCGCGGCAGGCCGGATCGGCGCCGCGATTTCTTCACTAAGGAGGGATTACGGGAGGCGGGCGGGCGCTTCGCGCCCGATCCGCCGGATAAGGCGATCACAATATCGCGACGCTCGCGGGCGCCGGCAGATCGAAAACCTCGTAAGTCCAGACGCGGAACGACTTCAAGAGATGCGGCCCGAAGGAATTGATGAGCGGAATGTCGGCCGCGTCGCGCCCGCGCGCCACGACGATGCGGCCGATGCGCCGAATATTGTTGCGCGGATCGAAAGTGCGCCATTCGCCGCCGAGAAACACTTCGATCCAGGCGCTGAAATCCATGGGGTCGACGACCGGCACGCCGATGTCGCCAAGATGCCCGTTGATATAGCGCGCGGGTATGTTGAGGCAGCGGCACAGGGTCAGCGCGAGATGGGCAAAGTCGCGGCAGACGCCGATGCGCTCGTTGAACGCCTCGAAGGCGGTTCGCGTCGAGCGCGCCTGCAAATAGTCGAACTTGATGTGGCCGTGCACGAAATCGCAGACCGCCTGCACGCGTCCCCATCCGGGCGCATGCCCGCCGAACATGTCCCACGCGACCTGGCTCAGCCTGTCCGTCTCGCAATAGCGGCTGCCCATGAGATAGACGAGGCACTCGTCCGGCAGTTCCCCGACCGGGATTTCCCTGGCGTCAGGAACGACCGCGTCGAGCTTGCCGTCGTCCTCGATCGTCGCGTCGCCCCACAGCGTCAGATCGCCGACCGGCGCGACGAGCCGGCGACACTGGTTGCCGAAAAGATCCCGATAGGTGGTCATGGGCACGATCGGCGTGGTGAACACCCGTTCGGCGACGCGAATGTCGCCGCTGTGGTCGTCATGCACCGAAAGCAGGCAGACGAGCGCGGTCGGCTGCGCGCAATTCAAGGTGATTTCATAGCCGTAGCGGATCAGCATCCAAACCCTCGCAAGCGTGCGGCGCGGCGCTCCCGGATCTGGAACGGAGGCAATTCTTGCGAATTCGCGCAGGCGCTGGAACATCTATTGCATAAGGGCTGGGATAGCGAATGAACTCATCGGTCCCGATCGCGCTTTTGCCTCGCGGGCCAGGGCGGATCAAATTGGCAGGAATTGGTCATAATAAGTGATATTCACCGCGTTTTGATCGAAACTCGCCCTACTTTAGTGGCAAAAGGGGTTCAAACCGGCGTTTTCGCTTGACACTTCAACAAAATGCGCTTGGATTCGATGCTAGCATGTAACGCTTTGATTGGCTGGGCCCCTAGCCGATCGAGGCGAGAAAAAGCGGACGGAGGAAGATCGGCAAACCTCCGGGGAGAATTTCGTGAAGGCGACCGATATCTCCCAAGCCGATTACTTTCATAAAGTGGTCGATTGCCAGTGGGCCTGCCCGGCCCATACGCCCGTGCCCGAATATATAAGGCGCATTTCGGCCGGCGATTATGTCGGCGCCTATATGATCAACTGGAAGTCCAACGTGTTTCCGGGCATCCTGGGGCGCACTTGCGATCGCCCCTGCGAGCCGGCCTGCCGGCGCGGGCGCGTCGAGGAGCAGCCGGTCGCGATCTGCCGCCTGAAACGCGTCGCCGCCGATTACAAGGGCGACATTTCGGGCCTGCTGCCCAAGCCCCCCTTAACGCGCAACGGTAAGCGCATCGCCTGTGTCGGCGCCGGGCCGGCCTCGCTGACGGTGGCGCGCGATCTGGCCCCGCTCGGCTATGAGGTCGTCGTGTTCGACGGCGATACGCGCGCCGGCGGCATGATGCGCAGCCAGATCCCCAAATTCCGCCTGCCGGACGAAGTGATCGACGAGGAAGTTGGCTATGTCCTGAATGGCGGCGTCGAGTTTATCGCGGGAAGGCGCATCGACAGCCTCAAGGCGCTGCTTGGCGAGGGCTATGACGCGGTGTTCGTCGGCTGCGGCGCGCCGCGCGGGCGCGATCTTATCCTGCCCGGCCGCCAGGAGGCGGCGGCGAACATTCATATCGGCATCGACTGGCTCTCCAGCGTCTCGTTCGGCCATGTCGATTCGATCGGCAAACGGGTCATCGTGCTCGGCGGCGGCAATACGGCGATGGATTGCTGCCGCTCCTCGCTTCGGCTCGGCGGCGCCGACGTCAAAGTCGTGGTGCGCTCGGGATTCGCCGAGATGAAGGCCTCGTCCTGGGAGAAGGAGGACGCGATCGGCGAGGGCATTCCGATCCTCAATTATCACGTCCCCAAGGCATTCCTGCACAAACGCGGCAAGCTGACGGGCATGGCGTTCGAGAAGGTCGCGGCGAGCCAGGATAAGGACGGGCGCCGCGTGCTGACGCCGACCGGCGAGCCCGATGTGCATATCCCGTGCGACGATGTGCTGATCGCGGTCGGCCAGGAGAATGCTTTTCCCTGGATCGAAAAGGATGCCGGCGTCGCGTTCGACCGCGCCGGCATGCCGAAGGTCGACCCGCTTACTTTTCAGTCGAGCGCGCCCGCGGTGTTCTTTGGCGGCGATTCGGCGTTCGGCCCCAAGAACATCATCACCGCGGTCGCCCATGGCCATGAGGCGGCGATCTCGATTGACGCCTTTTGCCAGGGCGCAGAGGTGCGGCAGCGCCTGCCGCCGATGACCAATCTCGTCAGCCAGAAGATGGGCATCCACGAATGGTCCTACGACAACGCCATCACGCTGGACGGCCGCTTCAAGGTTCCCCATGCCGATCGCGCCATCGCGCTGAAGAACATCGGCACCGAGGTCGAACTCGGCTTTGATCCGGTTCTGGCGATCGCCGAGGCGCAGCGCTGCCTCAATTGCGACGTGCAGACGGTTTTCTCGGAGCCGGCCTGTATCGAATGCGACGCCTGCGTCGATATTTGTCCGACCGACTGCATTTCCTTCGTGCCCAACGCGCCCGAAGACGAGTTGCGCCGCTCGCTCAGCGCGCCCGCCCTCAATCTGTCGCAGGACATTTATGTGTCGGCGCCGGTCAAGACCGGCCGCGTGATGGCCAAGGACGAGGATCTTTGCCTGCATTGCGGCCTGTGCGCCGAGCGCTGTCCGACCGGCGCCTGGGACATGCAGAAATTCACGCTCGACATGGCGCAAGCGGAGCACGCATGCCGATCCAGGGCGTAAACGACTTCGTCATTCGCTTTGCGAATGTCAACGGCTCCGGGTCGGCGAGCGCCAATCTTTTGTTTGCGCGCTCGATCCTGCGCATGGGGGCGCCGATCGCGCCGCGCAACATCTTTCCCTCCAACATCCAGGGCCTGCCGACCTGGTACGAGGTTCGCGTCACCGCGCAAGGACATCTGGGCGCGCGCGGCGGGACCGACATGATGGTCGCGATGAATCCGCAGACCTTCGACAAAGACGTCGCCTCGATCGAGCCGGGCGGCTATCTCTTCTATGATTCCTCGCGCCCGATCCCGGCCGCCAAGCTGCGCGCCGACGTCACCGTGCTCGGCATGCCGCTCACCGACATCTGCACGCGCGAATATTCCGACCCGAGGCAACGCCAGCTCTTCAAGAACATCGTCTATGTCGGCGCGCTCGCCGCGCTGCTCGACATCGAAATCGAGGAAGTCGAAAAGCTGATCGGCGAACAGTTCAAGGGCAAGGATCGCCTCATCGCGCCGAATCTTCGCGCTTTGCGCATCGGCTATGAGGATGCCAAATCGCGCTTTGCCTGCCCGCTCGCCATTCGCGTGCGGCGCAGCGACGCGGTGGGCGAGCGCATCCTGGCCGACGGCAATTTTGCCGCCGCGCTCGGCGCGGTCTATGGCGGCGCCACGGTTTGCGCGTGGTATCCGATCACGCCCTCGACCTCGCTTGCCGAGGCGTTCGAGAAAAACTGCGCGCGGCTGCGGGTCGATCGCGCCACCGGCGAGAAACGTTACGCGATCGTCCAGGCCGAGGACGAGATCGCGGCGATCGGCATGGTGATCGGCGCCGGCTGGAATGGAGCGCGAGCCTTCACCGCGACATCGGGACCGGGCATTTCGCTGATGCAGGAGTTTCTCGGCCTTGCCTATTTTGCGGAGGTTCCGGCCGTCCTGTTCGACGTGCAGCGCGGCGGCCCCTCCACCGGCATGCCGACGCGCACACAGCAGTCGGACATCCTCTCCTGCGCCTTGGCCTCGCATGGCGACACCAAGCATGTGCTGCTGTTCCCCGACGGGCCGGGCGAGGCTTTCGAATTCGGCGCGCGCGCTTTCGATCTGGCCGACCAGTTGCAGACGCCGATCTTCGTCATGCTCGATCTCGACATCGGCATGAATTCGCATCTCAGCGCGCCGTTCCGCTGGGACGATGCGCGCGTCTTCGATCGCGGCAAGGTGATGTCGGCGGCCGATCTCGAAGCGGGCCGCGAATTCGGCCGCTATCTCGATGTCGATGGCGACGGCGTGCCCTGGCGCACCATTCCGGGCGCGCATCCGACGCGCGGCGCCTATTTCACGCGCGGCACCAGCCGCGACCGCTACGCCCGCTATACCGAAGAGGGCGACCCCTATATCGACAATATGGAGCGCTTGTTGCGCAAGTTCGACACGGCGCGCAAACTCTTGCCGCGCCCCGAGCTTCGCAAGGCCCGGCAGCCGACGCGCATTGGGGTCATCCACTACGGTTCGACCGCCGCCGCGATGGACGAAGCCGCCGAGCTTCTGGCCGCTGAGGGCGTGCATGTCGACGCCTTGCGCATCCGCGCCTTTCCGTTCGGAGCGGAAGCGGGCGAATTCATCAGCGCGCATGAGCAGGTCTTCGTCGTCGAGCAGAACCGCGACGCGCAAATGCGCACGCTGCTGACGATGGACCTTGGCGTCGACCCCGCGCAACTCGTCGCGATCCTGCACTATGACGGAACGCCGATCACCGCCCGCTTCATCCGCCGCGAGATCGCCGCAAGGGTGCGCGGCTTCGCCGCGCCGCTGACCCAGGAAGTCGTCTCGTGAGCTATCTGGCCAAGCCGAAATTCCAGCATCCCGCGCTTGGCGTCAATGCGCTCGGCTTCACGCATCGCGATTATGAGGGCGCGATATCGACGCTCTGCGCCGGCTGCGGCCATGATTCGATCAGCGCGGCGATCATCCACGCCTGTTTTGAATTGAGCCTCGCGCCTCATCGCATCGCCAAACTCAGCGGCATCGGCTGTTCCTCGAAGACGCCGACCTACATGCTGGGCCAGAGCCATGGCTTCAATTCGGTGCATGGGCGCATGCCCTCGGTGCTGACCGGCGCCAATCTCGCCAATCGCGACCTGCTGTATCTCGGCGTCTCGGGCGACGGCGACACGGCCTCGATTGGCCTGGGGCAATTCGCCCATGCAATGCGGCGCGGCGTCGACATGGTCTATATCGTCGAGAACAACGGCGTCTATGGCCTGACCAAAGGACAATTCTCGGCGACTTCCGACAAGGGCTCGACGAGCAAGAAGGGCGTGGAAAATCTCGATACGCCGATCGATCTCGTCGCGCTCGCCTTGCAGCTCGGCGCGACTTTCGTCGCGCGCGGCTTTTCCGGCGACAAGAGCCAGCTCGTGCCGCTCATCAAGGCGGCCTTCCAGCATCGCGGCGCGGCGTTCATCGATGTGATCTCGCCCTGCGTCGCCTTCAACAATCACGAAGGCTCGACCAAGAGCTTCGACTATGTGCGCGAGCATAATTGCGCGCTGAACTCGCTCGATTTCATCACCGGCCGCGAGCCGATCGAGATCGATTACGCCGCGGGCGAAGGCATGAATGTGGTCATGCACGACGGCTCGGCGATCCGTTTTCACAAAGTCGCCGAGGATTACGACTGGGCCGACAAGTCGGCCGCCATGGCGATGCTGGAGCGGCATCGCGCCAAGGGCGAAATCGTCACGGGCCTGATCTACCTCAACGAGGAGGCCGAGGATCTTCACGCCCGCCTCAACACGACAAAAAGGCCGCTCAACGCCCTGGGCGAGCTGGAGCTTTGCCCCGGATCAAAGGCGCTGGAGGCGATCAACGCGGGGCTGCGGTAGCATCCCTTCCCCCTTTGGCGGAAGGGGCAGGCTAACGTGACGCGCGGCCGCGTCGCGCCTAAGATGGCGCCCTAAAGCTCTTCGGCTGCCCCAGGGAGAACGCGCGCACCCATGTTCGACGGCACGAGCGTCATCGTCACGGCGATCGGCTATGTCTGCGCTTTGTTCCTCATCGCTTATTGGGGCGACAAGGGCGGCCGGCGGTTCATTGCGCGCGGACGCCCGCTGATCTATTCGCTGAGCCTTGCCGTCTATTGCACGACCTGGACCTATTACGGCTCGGTCGGCATCGCCTCGGCGCATGGGCTCGATTTTCTGCCGATCTATATCGGCCCGATCCTCGTCATCGGCCTCGGGCAAAGGCTGGTGGCGCGCATCGCGGCTTTGGCGCGCGCGCAGAACATCACCTCGGTCGCCGATTTCGTCGCCGCCCGCTACGGCAAGGCGCAGAATGTGGCGGCGATGGTGGCGCTCATCGCGGTGATCGGCACGGCGCCCTATATCGCGCTGCAGCTCAAAGCGATCGCGCAGACGATGATGATGCTGGTCGGTTCGTTCGAGCAGGCGCGCCTCGCGCCCGCCGCGCCATCCTCGCTGTTCTTCCTCGCGGTCGCCCTGCTGCTGGCCGCTTTCGCTATGGCCTTCGGCACGCGGCGGATCGATCCGACCGAGCATCAGGACGGGCTCATTCTGGCGATCGCCGCCGAATCCCTCGTCAAGCTGGTGGCGTTTCTGGGCGTCGGCGCCTTCGTCGTCTGGGGCATGTTCGGCGGCCTTGGCGATCTGGCCCGCATCGCGCAATCGACGCCGCATATCGCGGCGGTGATGAAGACGCCGCCGGACGCGGGCACCTGGATCGTCACCACGCTTTTGTCGGCGCTGGCGATCCTGCTGCTGCCGCGCCAGTTCCATGTGACGATCGTCGAAAATCGCGAGGCGCGCGACATCAAGACCGCCGCCTGGCTGTTTCCGCTCTATCTCGTCGGCATCAATCTTTTCGTCGCGCCCCTGGCGATCGCCGGCCTGGCGACCTTCGCCGACGGGACGATCGACCGCGATCTGACTGTGCTCGCGCTGCCGCTCAGCGCGGGCGCCCATGGCGTGGCGCTAATGACGATGATCGGCGGACTTTCGGCGGCGATCGCCATGGTCGTCGTCGAAAGCGTCGCGCTGTCGATCACCGTTTCGAACGATCTCGTCGCCCCGCTCATCCTGCGCCGGCGTAGCGCGAGGGCCGATGCGCAATCGGGCGACATCGGCTCGCTTGTCCTGTTCGTGCGGCGCGGCGCCATCCTCGTCGTCCTGTTTCTCGGCTATGCCTATATCCGGGTGGCGAGCGAGGCGGCCTTGGCCTCGCTTGGACTGCTCTCCTTTGCGGCCGTCGCGCAGATCGCGCCGGCCTTTCTCGGCGGCCTGTTCTGGCGGCGCGCCAATGCGCGCGGCGCGATGGCGGGACTGACGATCGGATTGGCGATCTGGTTCTACACGCTGCTGCTGCCTTCGCTGGAATTCGGCGGCGCCTTCGCCGATTTCCTCGAACATGGACCGCTGGCGATCGCCTGGCTGCGGCCGGCGGCGCTGTTCGACTGGACCTCCAATCCGCTCGTCAACGGCGCGTCCTTGAGCCTTGGCGCCAATATCGTCGCGCTGATCGCCTTCTCGCTGACCCGTCAGGCCAATCCGATCGAGCGCATGCAGGCCAACGTATTCGTCGGCGGCGCGCCGACCGCCAAGGCGCAGACCTTCCGTCTTTGGCGCGCCTCGACGACGGCGGGCGAACTGGAGGCGACGGTCGCGCGCTATCTCGGCGCCGATCGGGCCAAAAGCGCGCTCGAGGCGTTCATGGGCGAACGCGGGCTGTCGCTTAACCCCCTGGACAAGGCCGATGCGCATCTCATCCGCCATGTCGAACATTTATTGGCCTCGGCGATCGGCGGCTCGTCCGCGCGCCTTGTCATGTCGCTGCTGTTGCGCCGCCGGGCGATGTCGCGCAAATCGGCGCTCAAATTGATCGACGACGCCTCCTCGGCGATCCAGTCCAATCGCGATCTCCTGCAGCATGCGCTGGACCACGCGCGCCAGGGCATTACCGTCTTTGACCGCAATCTCGCGCTGACCTGCTGGAACCGCGAATTCAGCGATCTCTTCGATCTGCCGGCGCCGCTGCTGCGGCTGGGCGTCGGCCTCGACGAAATCGTACGCTTCAATGCCGAGCGCGGCGCCTATGGGCCGGGGTCGGTCGACGATTTCGTCGCCGAGCGCATCGAAAGTCAGCTCAACGAGCAGGAGCCTTTGCGCCTGCGTCTTTTTCCTTCGCAGCGCGTCATCGAAATCCGCTCGGCGCGCCTGCCCGACGGCGGCATCGTGACGACCTATACGGATGTGACGCAGAACGTCGAGGCGGAGGAAACGCTGGCGGCGGCCAATGAGCGGCTGGAGCGGCGCGTGCGCGAGCGCACCGAGGATCTCGAGCGCCTCAACGGCGAACTGGCGGCGGCCAAGACCGAGGCGGACGAGGCCAATGTTTCCAAGACGCGCTTCCTGGCGGCGGCGAGCCACGATATTTTGCAGCCGCTCAACGCGGCGCGCCTTTATGCGAGCGCGCTGACGGAAGCGGCGGGCGCCGCCAAAGCCGATGAAGAAGCCGATCTGGCGCGCAACGTCGACGCCTCGCTCGAAGCGGTGGAGGAAATTCTCGGGACCTTGCTCGATATTTCGCGCCTCGACGCCGGCGCCACCAGGCCGGAAATTTCCGATCTGCCGATCGCCGGAATCCTGCGTCAGCTCGAGATCGAATTTGCGCCGATGGCGCGCGCCAAGGGGCTGAAGCTCGCCTTCGTCGGCTGTTCGCTCCACGTGCGTTCGGATCGGCGCCTGCTGCGCCGCCTGTTGCGCAATCTCGTCTCCAACGCCCTCAAATATACGTTGCGCGGCAAAGTACTGGTGGGATGCCGGCGAGTTCAGGGGAGGCTGCGGATCGAAGTATGGGACACCGGCATGGGCATTCCGCCGGCCAAGCAACGCATCGTGTTCGAGGAATTCCAGCGCCTCGATCAAGGCGCCAAGGCGGCGCGAGGGCTCGGCCTTGGCCTGTCGATCGTCGAGCGGCTCGGACGCGTGCTCGGCCATGAGGTGAATTTGCGCTCGAGGAGCGGCGCCGGCTCGCTGTTCAGCGTCACGGTTCCGCTCGGCGCGCTGGCGCCGGCCGCGTTTGGCGAAGCGGCCGGCAAGGACTTTGCGCGCGCGCGCGAACCGTTGAACGATCTCATCGTGCTCGCCATCGACAATGAGCCGCGCGTGGCGGACGGCATGCGATCGCTGTTGCAGAAATGGGGCTGCATCGTCGCAACCGCGAACGGAATGGCTGATGCGCCGGCGGCGATGGGCGCGATCGGCGCGCCGCCCGACGTCATCATCGCCGACTATCATCTGGACGAGGGCGACGGCCTTCGCGCGATCGGCGCCTTGCGCGCCGCCTTCGGCGCCGACATTCCCGCTGTGCTGGCGACCGCCGACCGCAGCCCCGAAGTGCGCGAGGCGGCGCGTAGCGCGCAGATCGCGATTCTCTACAAGCCGCTGAAGCCGGCGCAATTGCGCGCGCTGCTGATGCGATGCAAGACGATGCGGCTGGCGGCGGAATAGCGGGCGAAGTGTCGCGGCGTCATTGCGAGCGGAGCGAAGCAATCCAGAGGCCGTGACCTATCTATTGAGGTCACGGCCTCTGGATTGCTTCGCTCCGCTCGCAATGACGGCAGAGGGCGCGAAGCCTCTTTTTCTTCACAGACTCTCGACATTGCCGTCGACGCCGAGCGACTGGCCGGAAAGATTGCGTCCCGCCGTCGAGGCCAGGAACAGCACCGTCGCGGCGACATCCTCCGCGCTCACCATGCGGCGCAGCGAGACGCGATCGAGATAAGTCTTCTCCATCGCCTCGTAGGAAACGCCCGTCTGCGTAGCGCGCGCCTCGATGACTCCCGTCATCCGCGGCCCCTCGACAATGCCGGGCAGGACCGCATTGACCCGGATGTTGGCGGGACCGAGCTCCTTGGCCAGACTCTGCGTCAATCCGATCACGCCCCATTTGGCCGCCGAATAGGGCGTGCGGAATGCATAGCCGAAACGCCCGGCGGCCGAGGAGAGATTGACGATCGAGCCGCCGCCGGCCGCCTTCAGCATGGGAACCGCGTGATGGGCGCATAGGAACTGGCCGGTCAGACATATATCGATGGTGCGGCGCCAGTCGGCGGGCGAAATGTCCTCGACGCCGCCGGTCGGCCCGGCAATGCCGGCATTGTTGACTAAAACATCGAGACCGCCGAGGCGGGCCCTTATGTCCGCGAACAAACGCGCGACATCGGCTTCCGAAGAAACGTCGGCCCGGCTGAAGCCCGCCTCCGGCCACGTTTTGGCAAAATCGGCGAGAAAATCGTCCGACACATCGCAAATATGCACCCTGGCGCCATGCGCGAGGAACAGGTCGGCGATGGCCCGCCCGATGCCCGAAGCGCCGGCCGTGACGAGGACGCGGGTCTCCGGCGCGAGGAATATCGTATTGGGCGGCTGCGGCATGGGGCTTCCTCGATCGCTGGCGTTCTTCTCGCGGCCCATCGTATAGGATCAAGCCGCGCCGCCGAAAGCGGGCTCGCGATGTTCATTTCCGTTTGGGCCGAAATTGCTTTACGAGGCGGCTTTCTCACCTGCCTTGCGAGATTCGACATGAACGCCGCCCCGCACCCTTTCGACGACATACGCGGGCTTATCAAAGCAATGCCCGGGCCGGACCTGGCGGCCGCCGCGGCGGTGCGGGCGCGCGACGCCGAGCTGACCAAGCCCGCCGGCTCGCTCGGGCGGCTTGAGGAGATCGTCGAATGGCTGGCGGCCTGGCAAGGCGCGCGGCCCCACGTTGACCAGCCGCTGGTCGCGGTTTTTGCCGGCAATCACGGCGTCGTCGCGCAGGGCGTCTCGCCGTTTCCTCAATCGGTGACCCAGGCGATGGTCGCCAATTTCGCTTCCGGCGGCGCGGCGATCAATCAGATCTGCAAGACTTTCGATCTCAGCCTCAAAGTGTTCGAGCTCGCGCTGGAAATGCCGACCGCCGACATCACGATCGCGGCGGCGCTCGATGAAAAAGCCTGCGCGGCGACCATGGCGTTCGGCATGGAGGCGCTGGCCTCCGGCGCCGACCTGCTGTGCCTTGGCGAAATGGGCATCGGCAATACCACGGTCGCCGCCGCGATCTATCACGCGCTGTGGGGCGGCAAGGCGGAAGATTGGGTCGGACGCGGCACTGGCATCGACGATGAGGGCCTCAAACGCAAAGCGGGCGCCGTGGCGGCGGCGGTCGCGCTGCATCGCGACCATCTCAGCGATCCGCTGGAGGTTCTGCGCCGGGTGGGGGGCCGCGAAATCGCGGCGATCGCCGGCGCCATTCTGGCCGCGCGCATCCAGCGGGTGCCGGTGCTGCTCGACGGCTTTGTCGTATGCGCGGGCGCGGCGATCCTGCACGGGCTCGATCCCCATGCGCTCGATCATTGCATGGCCGCGCATGTGTCGGCCGAAAGCGCGCATGCCTATGTGCTGCGTCGCCTCGGCAAGACGCCGATCCTCGATCTTGGCATGCGGCTTGGCGAAGGCTCGGGCGCGGCGCTGGCGGTCGGTATCGTCAAAGGCGCGCTTGCCTGCCACCTAGGCATGGCGACATTCGCCGAGGCGGGGGTGGCGGGCAAGGAGGGTTGAGCGCGCTCTGACGGTCGCGACGCCGGCTGGCGCAACAAGCGTTTGCGTGGTTGGCCTTACCTAGCCTTCTGTCGGACGGGAGGAACCGAGAACGGCAGGATGGCCGAACAATTCGTGTTGTTGCTGCCATTGACGGCCTCCGCGTCGTTGTTCAACGATAGGCAGGCCGACATCATATAAATTTCCGAAGACCTGAAATGATGGGTCTGGCGCCGCCGTGGCTGCTGCGGCTCAGGCTCCGGAGGGATCGCCGACTCGTCAAAGCGGACGGCGTCGGCTCAAGCCGCCGCCCTGCGCAGCGAGCGGCGGGCCGGGAAGCGCGCGGGCGCCGGCTCGGGCGCATCCGGATTGAGCTGGGGCAGGGCGTTCATCACCCGCTCGGGCGGGAAGATCACGATGACCTCCGTCCCCTCGCGCACCTTCGAGAGCAGCTTGAATTCCCCTCCGTGCAATTCGACCAGGCCCTTGACGATCGGCAAGCCAAGGCCGGTACCCTCGTCGGCGTTCTTCTGGGCGAGCGATCCGCGGCCGAACGAGGAAAGCACCACCGGAATCTCGTCTTCCGGTATGCCCGGACCGGTATCGCGGATCGACAGATATTGGCCGCCCAGACTCGTCCATCCGACTTTGATGGTGACCGATCCGCCTTGGGGCGTGAATTTGATGGCGTTGCTCAATAGGTTCAACGTCACCTGGCGCAACGCGCGCTCGTCCGCCCATATGCGCGGCAGCGCGTCGTCGAGCGATTCGACAACGCTGATGCCGCGGTTCTTGGCTCGCATGGCGAGCAGGTGACGGCATTCCTCGACAATATGAACGAGCGCGACCGGTTCTTCCCTGAGTTCGTAACGCCCCGCCTCGACGCGCGACAGGTCGAGAATTTCATTGATCAGCATCAGCAGGTGCTGGCCGCTGGAGTGAATGTCGTCCGAGTATTCCTTGTAGGCGGGCACCGCATGGGCGCCGAAAAGCTCCGCCTTCATCACCTCGGAAAAGCCGAGAATGGCGTTCAGCGGCGTGCGCAGCTCGTGGCTCATCGTCGCCAGGAAGCGCGACTTGGCCAGATTGGCTTCTTCGGCGCGCCGCCGCGCTTCGTCCGAATTGAGTTTGGCCTGTTCCAGTTCGGCGATCAGCGCATCTTTCTCGGCGCGGAAAGATCGCCCGTCGACCGAAGTGGAATGAAGCCGATTGGCGAGGATGACGAAATAGACCAGCGCGCCCACGCACAGAAAGCACAAGATCAGGCCATCGAGGCGCGTGGCCGGACCCAGGGCATAGACGATGGCGAGAGTGACCGGCGTCAGGCCGCCGGCGACCGCATAGGGGATCGGCGAGGCCAACATGGCGGTCATCGCCGCCACGAGCAGAAGGACGATCAGCACGAAAGTGCGGGCGCTCGGATCGTGCGAATTCAGCAGCAGGATGACGATCAGCGCCCAGGCGCCGCCGCCGAAGGTCTCGACGAGAATGAATTTCAGCCGCCATTGCGCGACATTCGCTTCTTCGAGGTTCAAATCGAGATAGGCGACCGAAAACCCATAGAGCAGCGCCAGCGCCATGGAGGTGAGGGCGGTCCAGCCGAGCACCGTCAATGGCGGCACCCACGTCAGGGCGGCGCCTCCGATGGCGACTACCAGCAGGCACATGAATGGCGTCGCGCTTTTGTGGCCTTGCGCGAACAGGCGCAGGAAATCGGGGGCATAAGCGCTGGCGCGGTCGCTGGAGGTGGTGAGCTTTTCGCGCGCCTGGCGCATCTTAACGGTCATCTTGCGGCGGCGCGTTGCCGACGCGGGGTCGCGCAGACGGCCGTTTTCAATCATTTCCGCCGTGACTTCACTCATGACCACTCAACGCACGCTGGCGCAACCCGCTCGAATAATGCCCATTATTCGTTAACGACCGACTGACGAATCGACTCGAATTTGACCGATTCTGGCAAGACGCGCGGCCAATTTCGTGCGTCTTTTCGTGGGGGAGATTAACTTTTGGGCGCCCCAACGGGCGCCGGATTCGAAATTTCAGCGCTCGCGCCGCCGCCGTTGACCCTGATCGGGCCGCATGGTCTGGTCAGGCGATATGCCGCCGGCAAGGCAGTGGAACCGCCACGCCGGATGAGCCGATCGGCCAAAGGATAAAACTCAGGGAGGGAACGGGGATCGTGAAGCTCTATGATTCGCGGTTTGCGCCCAATCCGCGAAGGGTGCGCATCTTTCTGGCCGAAAAGAATCTAAACGTGCCGACCGTCAATGTCGACCTCGCCCGTCTTGAGCAAAAATCGGATGATTTTTCTTCGCTCAATTCCTTTCAAACCATTCCGATCCTCGAGTTCGACGATGGCGCGGTTCTCTGCGAATCGATCGCCATCTGCCGCTATTTTGAGGAAACGCAGCCCGATCCGCCGCTGTTCGGGGTGGGGTCCTTGGAGCGCGCGCGCGTTGAAATGTGGCAGCGGCGACTGGAATTCGGCCTCTTCATCCACGTCGCCAATGCTTTCCGCCATTCCCATCCGCATATGGCGCAAATGGAAAGGCCGCAGATCGCCGAACTCGCATCATCGAGCAAGCTCAAGGCAGCCGAGGTCATGTCGCGCATCGATCGCGAATTGGGCGATCGCCCGTTCATCGCGGGCGATCGCTTCAGCGTGGCCGACATTACCGGCCTCGTCGCGCTCGATTTCGCCAAGACGGCGCGCATCGCAATCCCAGAGGAATTAGGCCAGTTGCGGCGGTGGCGCGAGGCTTTGTCGGCGCGGCCCAGCGCCAGGGCGTGATGGGGCGGCGAGCGATCGCTCAAACTCTTCTCGGCGATAAGCGCCTGTCGATGCATTGCGCCCGTAGGGCCCGAGCGATGGGGACGCGGAGCCTTGGTTCAGACGCAATGGCGCGATATGCGCTCGTTCGTTGGCTCTTGATTCTAATTTGATGGATGGATGCATGACGGTTCCGATGAAATTCGTGGCGGCAATTTTTGCTCTTGTTTCCGTCACGGCGCTCGCCTTTTCCCCGACGCAGGCCCAGACGGAATCGGCGGCGCAAAACCCCCGTATCGCACTGGTTATCGGCAATTCCGCCTATCCGGACCATCCGCTGGCGACCGCGGCCAATGACGCCGGCCTCGTCGCCCAGACGTTGCAGGCGGCCGGATTCGAAGTCGTCGGCGCCCGCGACCTCGACCAAAACTCGCTGCGCGGCGCCCTGCGCGATTTCCTCGACAAGGCGGCGGCGATCGGGCCGGACATGCAGGCTTTCGTCTATCTGTCGGGACGCGGCGTGCAATATGAAGGCGATAATTATTTCGTGCCGGTCGACGCGCGGATCGCACGCGACGCCGACGTTCCGATCCAGGCCATCAAGATTTCGGACTTCTCCCACGCGCTGGCGGCGACGCCCGGCAGGGCGCGCATTCTGGTTCTCGACGCCGCGCGCGCCAATTCCATTGCCGCGACCGGCGCGCCGCTGGCCGGCGGCCTCGCTCTGGTCGATGCGGAAGCCGGTACGCTGACCGCTTTCAACGCCGCGCCCGGCACGGTCGCGCCCGACGAGCCGGGCCCCTACGGCGCCTATGGCAAGTCTCTGGCCGGCGCGATGCGCGAGGGCGGATTGCCGATCGAGGATGTTTTCGCGCAAACGCGATTGCAGGTGAACCAGCAGACGAATGGCGCGGTCATTCCCTGGAGCGTGTCGAAGGTGCAGGAGCCCTATTCGATATTCGAACGCGCGCCCGATGCGCCGCCCCCGCGCGCCATCGCCGCGGCCGCGGAAATAGCCAAACGCCCGATGAGCAGTTTTGGTCCCGACGAGGCCTATTCGGTCGCTGTGCAGCATGACACGATGAAATTCTATCAGGAATTTCTGGCCGCCTATCCGGACTCGCCGCAGGCGCGCCGGGTGCGCGCCATTCTGGCGGCCCGCCGCGAGGCGATCTTCTGGCGCCGCTCGGTCGCCGAAAATAGCCCGCGCGCCTACTGGACCTATTTGCGCGTCTATCCGAACGGGCCGCATGTGGCGGACGCACAGCGCCGGCTGGAGATTCTGTCCGCCGAGTTCCAGCCGCCGCCCGATTTCGCGCCGGTCGAATATTCCGACCTGCCGCCGCCGCCGCCCGACGAGTTGATCTTTGACACCGGGCCGGTATTCGTGTTCGACGGTCCCGACTACGGGCCGCCGCCGCCGCCCCCGCCCTATGGGTTCATTCCCGAAGAGGACGACGGGTGGCGCGATCTGCCGCCGCCGCCGCCCCCGCAAGGCCTCGGATTCCTACCCGTATTGCCCCTCGCGATTCCGCTGCTGGTCGGCGCCAGGTTCTTCCACAAGGCGGGAACGCATCGGGTAGCGTCCGCGCCCGGCGCGCCGCCGCCGCTGCCCCACGGGTTCAAACCGCATAACCCGGTTCCGCCCGCCGCCGGGGCCGCGCCTCCGGCCCAGCCGCCAAACGCATTCAAGCCGTTGCCGGTTGTTCCGGGCGGCGCGCCAGCGGGCAAACCTCCGGTCGCCGGCGTCAAGTCGTCGCCTTTCGCTCCTCCCGGCGGCGAGCCAGCGGCCAAGCCCGCGGCCGGCGGCGTCAAGCCTCTGTCGGAGCCCGCGCCTTTCGTGGCCAAGCCGCCGGCTACCGCGCCAATTAAGCCGGCCGTCGAGTCCGCGCCGCTCAAGCCCGCGTCGCAGGAATTCAAGTCGGCGCCGGCTCCGCATGTCGCCCCGCCGGTCGAGCACATTGCGCCGCCGGTCCAGCATTTCGCGCCGCCGGTCCAGCAAGTCGCTCCGCCGGTTCAACATGCGGCGCCGCCACCTGCGCCCGCGCATGCCGCGCCGAGCAAGCCGGCTTGCGGCGCGCCTCATGAGCCGCCCTGTCCGAAGTAACGGATGCGCCAAGACAGTAGGAAAGGGAGGGCCTCGGCCCTCCCTTATTTCAGCAGAAGGGCGATCAGGCTCGAAGAATCCCAGCGTCCGCCGCCCATCTTCTGCACCTGCGAATAGAACTGGTCGACGAGAGCGGTGGCGGGCAGATGGGCGCCGTTGCGGCGCGCCTCGTCGAGGCAGATGGCCAGATCCTTGCGCATCCAGTCGACCGCAAAGCCGAACTCGAACTCGCGCGCGATCATCGTCTTGTAGCGATTGTCCATCTGCCAGGATTGCGCCGCGCCTTTGGAAATGACGTCGACGACGCTTGCCGCGTCGAGACCCGCTTTTTCGGCAAAATGCAGGCCCTCGGCGAGGCCCTGCACGAGGCCCGCGATGCAAATCTGATTGACCATCTTGGTCAATTGTCCCGCCCCCGGCCCTCCCATCAATCGGCAGGCGCGGGCATAGGCGGCGATGACCGGCTCGGCTCTGGCGTAAGGCTCCGCCTCGCCGCCGCACATGACGGTCAGCGCGCCGTTTTGCGCGCCCGCCTGGCCTCCCGAAACCGGCGCGTCGATGAAATGCGCGCCGCGCGCCGCCGCCGCCTCGTGAAGTTCGCGCGCCACATGCGCCGACGCGGTCGTGTTGTCGATGAAGATTGCGCCCGGTTTCATTCCGGCAATGGCGCCGTCGGGCGCGAGCGCGATCGCGCGCAGATCATCGTCATTGCCGACGCAGGCGAACACGAAGTCGCAACCCTCGGCGGCTTCGCTGGGCGACGCCGCCGCGATCCCGCCGTGTTCGGCGGTCCATCGCTCCGCTTTGGCCTTCGTGCGGTTATAGACATGGAGCTGATGGCCGCCCCTCGCCTTCAAATGGCCGGCCATCGGATAGCCCATCACGCCCAGCCCTAGAAATGCGACTTCCGCCAATGGGTCTCTCCTGAAGATGTGGAAAGGCGAGTTCCTCCCGCCCTCGCCTTCCCTATAACGCGTCTGACGAAATCGCGCGAAACAGGCGCGTCGCGAGCTTTTTGCGGCTATTGCGGGCGGCGAGCATTTCTTCGCTGACTTACTGTTAAGAGCGCTGCGGCGCCGTTGCGACTTTGCCGTAATTTGGCGCCAGATGCTGTATACAGACCGTAAAATCTGAGTTCTTTGTCACAATAAATTGCGGGACCAAGGCATGGCGGGCGTGGCGAAATGAGTGCGGGACGTCGTCGATTCGTCACCGGCCTTGGGCTTGCCGCCGCCGGTCTCGGACTGGCCAGGCCCGCCTTGGCCGATCCCAATCCGGACGTTCATTGGCGCATGACGTCGAGCTTCCAACCCGCGCTCGATCTCATCTTCGGGGGCGCGCAAACCTTCGCCAAGACTCTGTCGGACCTCACCGACGGCCATTTCACGATCGCCGTCTCGCCGGCGGGCGAAATCGCGCCAGCTTTGGAGGCGCTCGACGCCGTCTCCAACGGCACGGTCGAATGCGCCCATAGCGCGCTGCATTATTACTGGAGCAAGGATCCGAGTTTCGTGTTCGGCTCCTCGACGCCGTTCGGCATGAACGCGCGCCAGCACGTCGCCTGGCTCTATGAAGGAGGCGGGGGCGAACTGATCGACGAATTCCTGCGCGACCGCAACGTCTTCGCGATACCCGCCGGCAATACGGGCGGGCAGATGGCCGGCTGGTTCCGCAAGGAAGTGCATGTCGCGGGGGACTTTCAAGGTCTCAAGATGCGCATCGGCGGCTTTGCCGGCAAAGTGTTCCAGATGCTGGGCGCGGAGCCCGTCGCCATGCCCAAGGACGGCGTCTATCCCGCCTTCGAATCCGGCGCGCTCGATGCGATGGAATGGGTCGGCCCTTATGACGACGAGAAATTCGGCGAGCGCAAGGAGGGCGACAAACTGATCCTCTCCAAGGTCGCGCCCTATTATTATTATCCTGGCTGGTGGAAAGGCGGGATGCAGCTTCATCTCATCGTCGATCGCGAGAAATTCGACGCGTTGCCGAAACCCTATCAGGCCGCCTTCCGCGCCGCCGCGGCGCTCGCCCATTCCTCCGTGCAGGCCAAATATGACGCCTCGAACCCGGGCGCGCTCAAGCGCCTGGTGGTCGGCGGCGCCGAATTGCGGTTGTTTCCCCAGGACGTGATCGAGGCCTGCTACAAGACCGCCAACGATCTCTATTCGCAGCTCGGCGCTGAAAATCCCAAATTCAAGAAGATCGCCGATTCCTATATGGCCTTCCGCGCCGATCAATATCTATGGTGGCAGGTCGCCGAATATTCCTTCGACAATTTCATGATCCGCCAGCGGCGCGGCAAGAGCTGAGGGGACATCTTCATGGCGGTCACGCGTTGGCGACCGCCGCCTCGTCCTCAAAGTCCGCCGCGGAGGTCTGGTCGACCGCTCGGCTCTTCCATACCGCCGACAGGATCGTCGCGATGACGAAATTGACGACCACCGCCGTCAGGCCATTATAGCTGGCAAAGCCTAGGCCGAGGTCGAACTTGCCGATCAGCGGGATGTCCCAGGCGAGCGCGTGGACCGGAACCCAGGCGGTCGCGCCCCAGGCCAGCGACGTGCCGAGGATCATGCCCGCCGCCCAGCCGACCAGCAGCGCCCGGCCGCTATACCAGCGCGTGTAAAGCCCGAGGATCATCGCTGGGAAGATCTGGATCATCCATACGCCGCCGAGCAATTGCAGATCGAGCGCAAATTGCGTCGGCACGAAAAAGATCACGATCAGCGCGCCGACCTTGACGATCAGCGACACCAGCTTGGCGACGACGGACTCCTCCCTGGGCGTGACCTGCGGGTTGACGAAGGGCTTCCAGACATTGCGCGTGAACGTATTGGCGGCGCCGATCGACATCACCGCCGCCGGCACCAGCGCGCCGATCGCGATGGCGGCGAAGGAAAAGCCGGCGAACCAGTCGGGGAACACTTTGAGCAGCAATTGCGGCACAGCGTCCTGCGGATTGGCGACCTTGACGCCGGCCGCATGAGCCATGATGCCGAGCAAAGCGACAAGGCCGAGCACGAAGGAATAGGCGGGGAGGGTCATCGTATTGCGGCGGATCGCCTGGCCGCTCGAGGCCGAAAGCGTGCCGGTCAGCGCATGTGGATACATGAACAGCGCCATCGCCGAGCCGATCGCCAGGGTGATATAGGGGCCGATCTGCTGCGGGGTCAGGATAAGGCCGGCCGACAGTTTCGGATTGGCCGCGACCTTCGCCTCATAGACCTTGCTCGCCGCGTCGAAAATAACGCCAAAGCCGCCAAGCTGCATCGGGATGACGATGACCGCGGCGATGATGAAGATATAGATCATGATATCCTTGACGAAGGCGATCATCGCCGGCGCGCGCAGGCCGCTCTTGTAAGTGTAGAGCGCAAGAATGACGAAGGCGATGGTGAGCGGCAGGTGGGCGAGATAGCCCTCGCCGTGAAAGCCGAGCGCCTGGATGACCTTTTCCATGCCGACGAGTTGCAGCGCGATATAGGGCATCGTCGCCAGAATGCCGGTCAGCGCGACGGCAAGCTCCAGCCATTTGTCGCCGTAGCGCCCCAGGACAAAATCCCCGGCGGTGATATAGCCGTGCTTGCGCGAAACCGCCCACAGGCGCGGCATCGTCAGATAGAGAAAGGGATAGATGACGATCGTGTAGGGGACGGCGAAAAAGCCATAGGCGCCGATCGCATAGACCACGGCGGGAATGGCGATCACGGTATAGGCGGTATAGAGATCGCCCCCGAGCAGGAACCAGGTGATCCAGGCGCCGAAGCGCTGCCCGCCAAGGCCCCATTCATGCAGCAGGTCGAGATCGCCCGCTTTCCAGCGCGAGGCCATGAAGCCGATCACGGTGACGAGGGCGAAGAAGAAGACGAAAACGATCGTCGCGGTCCAGTTGAGCTTGTCGATCATTGCCGCGCCTTTCCGACGCGGTCGGCCGCATAGATCGCCAGCGCCGAAACCGGGATCAGCAGCAACTGGAACCAATAGAACAAGGGAATGCCGAAAAGATCGGGGCTGAGGCCATTATAAAGCGGGGTCATTACGGCAAGGACGCAGGGCGCCAGCAGCAAAAGATATTTCATCGTTTCCCCCAGCGCTGCGCTGCGATTTTGTCGGCCGGCTTCTTGGGGCTCTGATTCGGTCCCTTCCGCAGCCGTTGCCCAACGCTCATAACCAAGTTCCGGGCGCCGGTCGAGACCCCTATCGTCGCGCCCGGCTAGCCGCCCGTCACGCTCATATGACGCGCGACGGCGGGGCGGCTGGTCGTCCGGTCGATGATGAAGTCATGGCCTTTGGGCTTGCGATCGATCGCGGCGCGGATCGCGGCGTTGAGCGGACCGTCGCCTTCCGATTGGCGCAGCGGCGCGCGCAGATCGGCGGCGTCTTCCTGTCCAAGGCACATGTAAAGCGTGCCGGTGCAGGTGACGCGCACGCGGTTGCAGCTTTCGCAAAAATTATGGGTCAGCGGCGTGATGAAGCCGACCCGGCCACCGGTTTCGCGCACGTCGAAATAACGCGCGGGGCCGCCGGTCGCATGGCCGGACGGGATAAGCGCGAAACGCTGCGCCAGATCGGCGCGAAGCTGCGACAAAGGCAGATATTGATCGACGCGCTGGCCTTCGATTTCGCCAAGCGGCATGACCTCGATGAAGGTCATTTCGAGGCCGCGTCCGTGCGCCCATTCGACCATCGCCGGCGCTTCGGAATCGTTGACGCCTCTCAGCGCGACGGCGTTGATCTTGACCGCCAGACCCGCGGCCTGCGCGCGATCGATGCCAGCTATGACCTTGGCCAGATCGCCCCAGCGGGTGATGGCGCGGAACTTGGCCGCATCCAGCGTGTCGAGCGAGACGTTGACGCGCTTGACGCCGCAATCGGCGAGTTCGCTTGCATAGCGCTCGAGCTGCGAGCCATTGGTCGTCAGCGTCAGTTCGTCGAGCGCGCCGCTTTTAAGATGCCGCGACAAGGAGCGAAACAGATGCAGGATGTCGCGCCGCACCAAAGGTTCGCCCCCGGTGATGCGCAGCTTGCGCGCGCCCAGGGCAACGAAGGCCGAGCACAGGCGGTCCAGCTCTTCGAGGGTCAGCACATCGCGCTTGGGCAGGAAATTCATGTCCTCGGACATGCAATAGACGCAGCGAAAATCGCAGCGGTCGGTCACCGAAACGCGCAAATAGGTGATCGCCCGGCCGAACGGGTCGACAAGCGCGGGGATGGCGGCGACGGGCGCGTGGGCGTTCATGCTCACTATCTAGGCGAGACGCCCCATAAAATAAAGGCGCCGCCCAGCCCGGCGGCGCCTTGATCTTGCAAAAGCTCTTGGGCGATCAGCGCAATACGACGACCGGGGCGCCGACCCTGGCGCGCTCGTAAAGGTCGGTCACATCGTCGTTGGTCATGCGGATGCAGCCCGAGGAAACCGCCTGGCCGATCGTGTCGGGCTCGTTGGAGCCGTGGATGCGGTAGAGCGTTCCGGCCACATACATGGCGCGGGCGCCCAGCGGATTGTCGATGCCGCCCTCCATGTGGCGCGGCAGGTCGGGGCGGCGCTTCAGCATCTGGGGCGGCGGCGTCCAGTCGGGCCATTCGCGCTTGTTGGCGATATGGCTGACGCCCGCCCAGGTGAAGCCCGGACGGCCGACGCCGACGCCATATTTGATCGCCTGATGGTCGGGCAATATGAAATACAGCCGGCGTTCGGTGGTGTTGACGAGGATCGACCCGGGCGAATAGGGGCCGGTGTAATTGACGGTTTCGCGCGGAATCGGCGAAGCGAGCGGGCGCCCGTCCGAGGAGGAGCCGCCCGGCGGATAGGAGAAAATGCTGATGTCTGGCAGCGCTTGCGCGCTTGTCGAGACGGCGAGCAGGCCGGCGAGTAGGCCGAGGCTGGCATATGTGATCCGGCGCATTTCCAATCCTTCTTGACGTAAACGACCATCAACCTGGCACGCCCCCGGTAGCAAAGCGGCCTGCCGAATCTCTGTGAATTCCTATTTCGGGCAAGACCGATTCATTGGCAATGGCTTTTGGCGTTCACGCTGGCGTGAAGAACAAATTGGGGCGGCAAAGTGGCCTTCGCGCCACAGTTGGGCGGCGACGTGAGGGCGAGTCGATTTGGAAAAACCATGGAATTACAGGGAAAGGCATGGAATCGACCAAGCCTCTCTTATTCGATTCAAACGATATCAATGAGTTAGAATACCAGAGACCCGGCGCCTTACGAATGACTCGAAGATGGTTAACGCTGCGGAACGTGGAGGAGGCCAAAATGGTCCAAGACGATTATCGGCCGATCAAATATGCAGCGAGGCGAGCCTACCAGCTCGCGCGGACAGGCAAATTTAGGGATTTCGCATCGATCGAACAGGCGATCGTCGATGAAGGCTATGGCGAATGCGTCCCGTGGCTTGAACGAGAGGGCGTCATCAGCGCGCTTCTGGCGATCTGCGAATGCAGCCGCGACGCCAATCGAATTGCCGCTCGCGCCTAAACGCGCGTCGCGCGGCGTGGCCACTTCAGATGGGGCGTCACGAAAGGAAAACGGATGACCGCCGTCGCGCCTATTTGCCGCCCGGGTGACCATGAATGCGGCCGAGGCTTTCGAAGTCCAGATTGATGCCTGGGCTAGGCCCCGTCACGGGCGGCGCGGTAATTTGATACTTCAGAAAGCGGCGTTGCAACTCGCTATCGAGGCTGTGGTGGTGCGGCGGAGTCGATCCCATGAGCGGGCCGTTCATCGGTTCGGCGCGAGCGCCGGGAATAGTAAGGGCGGAAGCCGCAAGAAGCGAAGCAAGAAGGATCGAGGTCTTGAATAGATTGGGCATGGCCGATCTCCAAAGGTCGAAGCCGGAAGCGGCTTCTGGTCCTTTGTCGCGGCGACGCGAGAAAAGGGTCACGGTATCGGACACGCGGGTAGCGAGCGGGCGCGAAGGGAGCCTTTCATCACCGCCCGGCTCGCCAGGATTGGATTGCGACCGCAACCTTTGTGTCCTAAGCGAATTATCCGCGCAGAATTGTCAAGGAGGCAAAGATGACCAGTGGATTGTTGAAAACCGGCGCTGTTCTCGCATTGCTTTTGGCGTCCGTCGGCGGCGCCTACGCAGACGATCCCACGGGCGTGCTGCTGCAGGAAAGAGGACTCGCCCCGACATATCCCGGACCATTGCCTGCGTTTACCGAGGGCGGGGTCTGCTACCAAGGCATGCACGCCCAGTCTTTCCCAAACCTGGAAGGGTTTCGGTGCGTGCGCAATTACTAGGCGCCATAGCAGCGGCGGTTTTAGCGCCAGCCTCCGGAACGAATGATTTCATTGAGAAATCATGGTGAACGCAGTCTCGCCGAACGGGTCTGCGCCCGCTAGATTCCCTGCTATCAGGGAAATTTGCTGGGAATTCTCCGAAAACCGGCCTCTAACGCCGATTTTGGGCTCAATGTTCCCATCCTCTGCGATGGCGCCTGCAATGTGGTGGCCGGCCACGGGCGCCTGCTGGCGGCCTAGAAACTCGGAGCCTCCCAAACGCCCACGAACCAAGGGCGTTCGGGATACTTCACGGACGACGCCCTCGCGTCTGCCGCCCCAACCCGGCGCTAGCTCGCTGTGCTATTCTCCTAAGCGTGGTCGAAGCGGCACTGGGGTGCGTTACTTTAAGGAGTCGAGATACGCCTTCGCCGCTTTCAAGTCGCCAGTTTCAAAGCCCTTGCTGAAGCGTTCGTACACCGACTGCAGTAGGCTGCGCGCCTCGGCGGTCCGTCCCAGATCATGCTGCAAGCGCGCAAGACTTGTAGATGTTCGCAGCTCCCATGACAGCGCGCCCTGCCGGCGCGCTCAGACGCCTGCTCGACGCCAGCGAACGAAGCGGTTGTAGCAAGTGGCGTATGGACCGAACGCCTGAGGCAGGTCGCGCCATGGGGCACCGGATCGTAAGACCCAGAAGATGCCATTGAGGACACGGCGGTCATTCACGCGTGGAACGCCACGTGGCTTATTCGGCAGGAACGGCTTGATGGCCGACCATTCAAGATTGGTGAGTTCGTGGCGCATGATTCGAGGCTCCAGTTTGGGAGCTTGAATCACGCGCTGGGCGCCATCATCAACCCGCCACGCCCGTCATGACAGACACCAACACCCTGATTTTACTTCCGCTTTCTGAGCTACAGCCGACATGGCCGCACATGCTGCTGGCCGCTTCCCGGTCGAAAATGACCCACGACCGGCATGGGCATAACACACGTCCGCTTTGCCAGATCATCGCCCCGCTTCAATCCGCATCTTCAACCGCCGCGGGGTAATACAAATATAGGCGAAAGGCCGATTAGAAGGGGCAATTCTGTCAGCCCCTCGGCCCCTTTCGTGTGGTACCCCGCGTCGCAGACTTGAGTCAAAAGCAGGTTCATCAAACACGCGTTATCACTGCTTGGTTGAAAAAAAATTCCACCCCATGTCACATCCAGCAGATTCAACTCTTCATGTCTCTGGAAACCCGCGAAAGGAGATCACGATGGCGCCCCGGCTAAACCCCTTCACCGCCAGTCCCGCGGCAATGCAACCCTGGATCGAACTGGGAAAAACAATTCAAACCAATGGTCTTGAGCCTTTGTTGAGAGAACTTGTCATGACGCGGGCGTCACAGATCAACGGATGCGCCTTCTGCATCCACCATCACGTTACAGACGCCCACAAGTACGGAGAGACCGAGGACCGGCTTCATCTTCTCAGCGCGTGGCGCGAGTCCGCCCTTTATTCCGACCGCGAGCGAGCCGCGCTGGGCTGGACCGAGGCTCTGACGCTGGTGTCCGAGACCCATGCGCCGGACGATGCCTACGAGGCGCTGCGCCAGCACTTTACTGAGGACGAGCAGGTGAAGCTCACCTTGCTGATCGCGCAAGTCAACGCCTGGAACCGGATCAAGATCGGCTTTCGTGCGGTCCACCCGGCCGAAGAGAAGCAGGCGGCGGCCTGATGGCATCCGCGTCGAGCCAAGACGCCGCCGCCGTCTTCGATCCGCTGCGCCAGCGTCTTTTCCGCGTTGCGTATAGGATGCTGGGCTCGGTCGCGGACGCGGAGGACGTTCTCCAGGACGCTTTCTTGCGCTGGCTCGATGTCGACCGAAACGCGGTGCGCGAACCGGAAGCATTTCTGCGCCGGGTCGTCACGCGCTTGTGCCTGGACCGACTCAAGTCGGTCCGGCGTGGGCGCGAGACTTACGTCGGCACGTGGCTGCCTGAGCCGGTTATGGAATCGGCTGAGCACGAGATCGACGACGTGACCTTGCCCTTGCTGATGGCGCTGGAGCGCCTGTCGCGGCGTTGTCACGTTGCCGACGGAAGAACGCGAAGGGCTTGCGGCTCTTGAAATTTCAAGCAGCCGTGACCACCTCGCGCGACGTGTTCATCGCCGCGGCGCGGAAGGTGCGGTGCATCGGATCGGAGGTGAGGTGGTGCGGGACGTTGAAAGTGTTGTAGACGGCGGCATGCGTCGAAAGGAATTTCTGGGCTGAGCCGACGCTCTTGAAGCGCTGCATCTTGCGCTCCCTTCGTCGAGTGGGCTGATGCGAATTCTCGGCGCGATTGTTCTTCCATTGACCGCGCTCATGGCGATGCTCGATCCCGAGATCGCGGGCGGCCGCGCCATACGAGCGCAAGTCGTCCGTGATCAACCGATCGGGA
>Ga0182024_10002234_pt1 | contig 48575 bp, 34 predicted proteins | sample P32metaG_FD_120480 | JGI IMG/M metagenome (GOLD analysis project Ga0182024, IMG submission 120480) | Permafrost microbial communities from Stordalen Mire, Sweden - P3-2 metaG (Illumina Assembly) | ecosystem: Environmental > Terrestrial > Soil > Wetlands > Permafrost | place: Sweden: Stordalen...
ACCGCTGAGCTGGGAAGACAGATTCGCTCTGTTTCTTTTACCTAAGGGCTCACAATAAGCCAGCCCATATCAGGCCGTTGCGTCGTCGACATTTGACGATGCACGAATGGGGCGAAAATTTGAACAGTCCAAGTTCGGCTGATCAACTGCTGATTTGCTTGTCTTGCCCCATCTAGTTTCATCATACGCGCTTTGAGCACACGAAAACACGCAAATTCAATTGCTGCAAACGACGATCGCCGCAAACCAGTTGGCACAAGCATTATGCAGAATAGTTATTGTTTGGCGGCGACTAAAGTTTTAGTTCTGCTACGCTCAAGCGCAAGTGAGGCTGATTGTGGACAATCAATCCGCCGAGAACACGCTGCCGATCACAGGCTCTGCAAGCCCTGAGTCCGCTCCACCTCCAGCTCCACCAGTTGCCTATTGTGCCCAGCTCCATCAGTTTCTCTATTGTGCAGCCCGATCCAACCGACGCGGCGCTTTGCTGCGCTCGTCATCGAATCGGGGCTTTCACAGTCGTCGATTGGCACCACGCTCGGTGCCACTTCCGGTTACCTCTCTTCCTTTCGGAATGGTCCTTCAATCCTGTCTCTATCGATGTGGGGCGTATGGCCTGTGCTCGCCTATACCGGGCGGCAGTAACCAAGTCGCCTTCGGTTGTTTTTGAAGTTCATCTTCAACCTTCTGGTGCAGCGGATAGTCTTGACGTCCGAGGGAGGGCGACCACCGTGAAACAGCATATAGATGGATCACGCGTCTCATTGCGTGAAGAGAAAACATGCCGACTGCGACCGACGTCTATAATAGATCTCAAGCCTCTGGAGAAGTCAAATGCAATGCAAGCGCTGCCGCAGTGAAAACAAAACCGATGCTTCAGTTTGCCAGACTTGCGGGCGACTGTATGATGCCGGCTCGACCTGGAGAGAGAGCAGCGGCGAGGAGACGCGAGCCCAAGTGCTGGAGGTGGTGGTGAGGCAAGCGTTGAGCAATCCAGACTGGCGCAAATTATGCGATCTGGCGATGCAGGTAAACAACATCAGCGTTGCTCAGGTTCAAGATGAGGCTGGCAAACGCGGCGCACAGATATTGCCCCCTAACATGCCCGGTGCTGCGCGGACCGAGAGTCCAGCATCGTTAACATCTAAAAAATCAGATGACGACGCTTCTGGAAAATCGGGCGACGACACTTCGACAACGCCCATTTCTGCTGTGAACAGACTGCAAGAGTTGCACGCCAGGCTTGTCGCCGTCAGCCAGCAGAATGATGGATTAGATTCTCTCCAGCAAGAATTGACAAAACTCGCGGCTGAATGTCAGAACTGCATTTTGTCGGTTCAAAGTGAGCTGCGCTTCCACGCGACAAATAGTGTGACCTCGGGAGTGGAGCAAGAACTGCAGCGAACCACGGGTCAGCCATTAAATCCGCCCAACAAGAAAGATGATCCGCATCGTGTAGATTGGAACAAACCGCTGGGGTTTTAGCCGGAAAGCAGACCGAAGAAAGTTTCGTTCGCCACTCTGCTCATTGGGTTGCTTGGTCGAGGACACGGATTAATAGCTGCCCTCCTTAAGGGCAGAAACGGCACCGTAGTCCAGCAGGACCAACCTGCCGGTGCTGTCGACGCCAACTTGCTTGGACTTGGCGGTATCATGGTCGACCCAGAAATATCCCGAGTTAGCCAAGTCAATATTGAATTGCACCAAGTCGGCAGGCCCCACATTTGTATCAAGCACTTCTTGGGTATAGAACATCGCTTGTCCGGTAGCACGGTCGCCAATTGGATCGCTGGTCAACAGGTTGCATTTAGCATCCAAGGTCCGCCCATCCGCCATTTTGCGATCGCCATATTCTGGCTGCCATTCTGTAAATGTGATTTTCAAAACGCGATGTCCGGTTTCGCCAATAGGTTTTTCCATAAGCAGAACAAGGGTTTCTCCACCGGCGCCCAGCATCGCGATCGGGCGATTTCCATTTAGCACCGCCAGCTCTTGCTCAGGTCCTGAATGTTCGCGCACCAGTTGAGCCGCTAAGTCCAGATCGATTCGCTGTTTGGCGGAAGTTCGTTGTTCGATCTGGTGGTGCTGGAGAAACTCTTCCAAGCTATCGCACTCTGGTTGAGGAGGAAGGTCAGCAAGTTGCTCACGAATGAGATCTTCTTGTCGCTGTGATCGTTGCTCTCTTCGTAGTTCTAAGCGCTCGGACTGCTGGATCTTCCTCATGTGCTCGGATGCCACCTCGAGTCCTGATTTCACGCTCGAGGGCACCAAGCTGGCAAGACCGCTGCGGAACACCTGATCGATACCGGAAAGATCGTTTGACGACCGTATTTCTGGAGGGAGGGAAAGAACATCCTCCATCAGCTTTAGCCTGGCTTTGAATTGTTTGGAACCCGGTTTGACGTTCAAAAACTCTCTCATCGGGCCCGCAACATCGTCTGGCAACTGATCGATCGCTCTGTTCACTTCCGCCAATCCCTTAACCGTTCTGGCTTCAGGTGCAGAGCTCCGCGCTGCTTCTGGCTTGGCTTCAGGTGTTGATGCCTTAGGCGTTTCTACTGGTGCGGCTTCACGCGTCGACGGCTGCGGCGTTTCTACCCGCGTGACCTCAGGTGTTGTTGAGGGCTGCGGCGTTTCTACCCGCGCGACTTCAGCTGTTGTTGAGGACTGCGGCGTTTCTACCCGCGTGACTTCAGGTGTTGTTGACGGTTGCGATGTTCCACGCGCTTTGGCTTCCGCTGCCACGGATGTCGTAGTTTCCAAACCAACAATGTCGTACAGAGGTTCTGCTGGAGTCGGGTGAGATGTGCCAATCACATCTGGCGTCGTGCGCGGGCTGGTGAGGTCAGTTCCATTGCCGCCGACCTCTGTACCGCCGAGCAGAGAGCGAATTCGCGACACCCTGGCTGTAAATCCATCGAGTGCAGTAAACGGCTCTGTCTTCGGTTGCACCACAGGCCGACTGTCGCGGTCGGTTAGCTTGAAACCTGCGGCTCCCGCTAAAGTCATTGTTGCCGCACTGGCACCGCCTCTTGCCAAAATCATCAACGGGTCGAAGCTGGCGTTTGGATCGGTCAACTGGCGTTGCACCTCGCCGAGAGCGCCGGATGTAAAACCGAATGTTGTGCCTGTCAGTGCATTCTGTAGCAGCGGACTGGCTTCAATTGCGCCTTTCGACAACACGTTTCCGAATTTCATGCCGTAGTGGGCGGCACCGAATGTCACAACATCGGTAGCCAATGCAGCAGGATGGAACATGCTAAAGGTCGTAGAGCGGGCGCCGGCCATCGGCTGAAAGGCGCCATTCTGGTCGAACCATGTTTCTCTAGTGAGAGCGACATCTATTCCGCGAGAAGATGCGCCCATGGCGACACCTTTGGCCGCGAAGTTCCAGTCTTTTTTGGCGCCGAAATGGTCGAAAACCGCCTTAGTTCCTGCCCCTTTCAATGCCCCCAGCCCGAAATCTTCAATTTGATGCTCGGTTGAATCGCCAACCTTCGCCTGATTCAATCCGAACATGATACTGCTGGCAACCATTCCTCGACCGCCACCCACAAACAAGGGAATGGCGGTGACTAACTGGCTTGTGTAATTCTCGAGTTCATTGCGAGTGTTCGACTCGCCGCTCCAGACGACTCCGACAACGCTGTGCACGGCTTGATTGACGAAGCTCCGCTTCTCCGTGCCGGCTGGCTGGTTCTGAACGAACAGATCAGCGACAGCTCCCGCCTTCATTTGCGGTGCTGCTTCCCCTCTCATGCTTGAAAGAACGGAATCCAAACCCACGAGTTTGTCCTAGAGAATCGTGTCCACCCTTATGGGCGCGCCGACAATATCTACCGTAGAGGTCAATTTTGTGGTTTTTGTGTGCTTAAACTGCCTTGGACATCCTGCCAGATTAACCGCTCAGCGCACGGGTGTTACATCCTCAAGAAATTTGGTACTGAATACGGTACCAATTTGCCATGCGTTTGCAACCTTCAGAGTAACTATTAAATTTGTCGATTTTGTGTGGTTGAATGTCTTTCCGGTGATCATGGATGCGTCAGAAAAATTGCATAGAACGCTGGGTGAATTCAAAGTGAACAACAAAATACATCAGATATGCGCGCTGACCAACGCTTCAATCTTGGATGGATCCAGGCAATCAGTCGGCTACGTCCAGTCGAAACAGCTTCTTCGCGTTGTCGTGCATGATGGCGTGAAACTGTGACTCGGGAAGTTTGTCATGCAATGCCTTCACTAGAGATGCATATTCTTCGTAATGGTATTTGCCGAAATAGGTCGCATCAGTGCCGAATAACACACGCTCTGCACCGACTCGTTCAATTGCTTTGAAGACAGCGTTCTCGTCGGACTGAGCGGTTTCCAGATAAAGCTGAGCGTCCGATTTCGCGATAGATTCTGCTACCACATCGATAGCAGAGCTGTGATCGCTTCCCATTCCCATATGATAAAGAACTACAGCAACCTTTGGATGGCGGCGGGCTATTGCGTATATTCGTTGCGGCGACGAATTAGAATCGGGAAAACCACAATGAAACACCGCAGGTAATTGATGACGTTCGCAGAAATCCAAATAAGGATCCACATTTGCTGAATCAGCTTCGAACCTGTTGAACTCAGGATGAAATTTGACTCCGACAAATACTGATTGATCCGAATCAGACAGCTTCTTGTCGACAAATGGTTCCAAATTGGCCGGATGTCCATCTTCGGGCCTGGCCCAGAGCAAGCCACGCAGACAGTCGGGATGTGCACGCACAGCTTCTTCAGTCGCCGAGTTGGCAGCCGCTTCATCAAGATTTCCAGTTATGCCAGGAAGTTCTGCGCCGTCGATGTTTGACACGAGCACGCATTTGACGCGCCATCGCTCAATGTTTTCCAGCAAGGTCTGCAAACTCAGATCGAAGTCCCGGAACTGCCCGATATGACCGTGAATGTCAATCACGTTGAATGCGCTCCACTTCTTATCATGCGCTAAACATGAACTGAATAAACCGAGACAAGAAAACACGACCAAGCAAATGGTTGCCTTAATAACGTTTCGATAGATGGCAGCGATCTCCAGTTGATTTGGTTCAGTTTTGCATTGTGCATCGCTGTTCGTCAATGGTGTTTGGCGCACAGGTATACTCTTAGTGTTCAACAGATTACAATAATTGCCTTTGGGGGATTACGCGACTGGCGATTCGAGACCTATGGTTGATATTGGGCAAAGAGCTGACGTGCTGCTTCCGCGATCAGGACGTCTTCATATATGGCGTCGTGTTTCCCTTTGTTCTGTATCCGGTGATTTTTCTCTCTGTGTTCGAGGGAACGATGTGGTCTATCGGCGCCTGGGAGAAAACTCGCAGCCAGGTTTGTGTGATCGGCAAAGGTCCAGAATCTCGTCTCATCTCAGAGGCGCTTAGCGAGGACAAACACTTCGTTGTGGTGCCCGACAAAGACGCCGATGCCGCTCTTCAGTCTGGAGCTGTTAAAGCACTGATCGTTCCAAGCGCTCCTGATGAGGTGACGATCAAAACGCATGAACCTTCAGTGGAACTTTTGGGACTGACAGAACTGATTCAAGAAGACATTAGAAAGGCAAGAAAAAAGTCCGTTGACAAAGAGCTGAAAGATAAAAACGTTCCAGAAACGGTGCTGGCGCCGTTTGGCATGGATTGGCAGGCGATCAAGCCGACCGCAATTGGCACGGGTAGATCGATCGGTCTCAGATATGTCATCGACATATTGCTGCAATTTTTCCTTCTATACGTGATCTTCATCATGATCCTGGTCGGACAGGTAGCCGCCATTTGTCTGCTTGTGGAAGAGAAGGAGAAAAAGACCTTCCATACGACATTATTGCTGCCGGTTAGCCGTACAAAGGTGATGGTAGCCAAATTTCTTGCGGTCAATTTGGCAATAGCCAGTTCGCTGTTCATGCATCTGTGCAGCCTCATGCTCAGTATTGTTTTTATTATGGCTGCTCTATTGGTTGTCACCGTGCAGCACAATCAAGATTCACCGGTGCTGAAAGTGCTGCTAGGGCAGTCACCAATTCAGGCCACAGATGTACTTTCATGGTGGATCGGATGTGGGCAGTTTTTTTCAATACTCAAACCAGAAATCCAGCTGCCATCGCTCCCAGACGTGGCATTTTTGCTCTTCATCCTGTTCGCATCGGCAGCGCTGATTAGCTCTTGCTTTCTTTTTGCTGCGTCGTTTGCTAAGTCGAATAAAGATGCACAAACCGTGGCTCTATTTCCGGCACTGACATTGGTAGCCGCCGCTACTGTCAGTTTCATACCGGGACTGGAGTTGAACTTCGCTACGGCACTGCTGCCGGTGAGCAACCTTTTGATAATGCGAAAGTTTCAGCACCCAGAGATTCTGCCGGCAAGCTTTGCATTTTTGGTGTTGCTGAGTTTGATAGTTTTCTTTTTATGGGCAGCGAAGACGTTGTTCTTTAACGAACAAAACTCCTTGCGTCTGAAGCGTACCGCAACGAGGCACCAGCCATGAGCTTGGAAGTAAAAGAGGTAAGCAAGCATTTTTACGATGCCAAACGCGGCGACTTCGCCGCTGTCGACAACGTCAGTTTTTCTTGTGCTTCTGGTGAAGTACTGGGACTGCTGGGTCCAAATGGTGCCGGCAAGACTACTACTTTACGAATGATCGGCACGCTGCTAGCTCCTGATTCCGGCACCATTACGATCGAGGGATTCGACGTAACAGTGGCACCAGAAGCGGTGCGAATGCGGCTCGGTTTTCTGTCTACCGACACCGGTCTGTACGAGAGATTGACGCCAAAAGAGATTCTCACCTATTTTGCCAAGCTGAGCAAATATCCCAAAGATAAGATAGCGGCGAGAATTGACGACCTGATTAACTGGTTGGACATGAAACGTTTCGCAGAAGTTCGCTGCGAGAAATTGTCCACGGGCATGCGTCAAAAAGTTTCTTTTGCCAGGGCCATAGTTCACGATCCGCCGATTATGGCACTGGACGAGCCAGCCAACGGACTCGATGTGATCGCTATAAGGGCACTGCACCAATTTATCAGAACATGCAAGGAGCAGAGCAAGTGCGTGGTCCTCTCCACTCATGTGATGAGCGAAGCGGAGAAGCTCTGCGACCGAATAGCCATTATTCACAAGGGAAGAATTTTTGCCATCGGCACGCTGGAAGAACTGCGCGCACAATCAGGCAAGCACTATCTGGAAGACATCTTTTTTGCAATCGTGCAGGAACAAGCAGATGAATCACTCTGACATCCGCACCGTTGTGCTGAAGGAGTTGAAAGATATATCGCGAGACAATCTGTACGTCGCATTCATATTGCTCGGCGCAATCCTGACTTATCCAGCCACGCTTATCGCATTCGTCGATATTTACAGCATGCATGCAAAATCAGACAAGGCACACATTACGCACGTCACGCTTGCTGGAGATTCGCAATTAGTACGAAAGGCGCTCAAGGAGTCTCAATCGATCGCACTGGGGGAGGTGCCAATGTCAGATGACATCAGCACTCTAACGCGTGGCTCCGCTGACATTTTGATTGAAGTGCCTAAAGGTTTCGATCAGCAAATTGCCGATGGTAAACAGCCACGCATCGTGGCGGTCTACAACGAAATGAAAAACTTTTTTCCAGATAAAGCTCGCGTCGATGCCGCTCTGGATCACTTGCAAGAAGTGATGCGAGAACAGCGCTTAATAAAGTTCGGAGTGTCCGAGGCTGCCACGAAAGAAATGCGTTTTAAGGTTGTAGATGGTTCGACTGCCTCTCAACGTTCAGATGAATTGTTGGCATGGACATTTCCAATGGCTCTAATCGCAATCATCGCTGTCGCAACTTTATCTCCGGCTCTAGATCTAATTACAGCAGAAAGGGAGAGGTGCTCGCTCGAACCACTGCTGGTATCGGCAGTGTCCAGGCGTGATCTTGTTTTCGGCAAGCTGTGTTCCCTTATCGTAGTAGGATCGATCGCTTGCTTTCTTGCGATAGTAAGCACCGTCTGCATTATCGATTTGCTACCGGCAAACATACGAAATTTTTCCGGCTCTTTCATCTTAAGCGTTTCGCCCATTGAGGCTGCACTTTGTTTACCGGTATTGTTGCCGATAGTGATTTTACTTTCGGCATCTGCTTTATCGATGGCCGCTTATGCGCGCAATTTTCAGCAGGGAATAGCGTACGCCACTCCGTATATTCTTATCACGCTGTTCTTGTCTGCCACAGCCCTGGTACCGCTAGCGCACCTTCCGTTTGCCGTCTATTTTGTGCCTGTTGCTAATGCCGCCGTTTGTATCAGAGCGTTCTTCACCCACGAATTCAGCTGGGCTGGTTTCATTACTACGTTGTTGACCAGCACAGCATGCGCCTGGCTGATGTCGCGTTTGGCAGTTGACCTGCTCTCTCGCGAAGAAACGCTGTTCTACGTTCAGGTCGCACCGAAGCGCAGGCGTGATTTTGGATACCCGATCGCGGCGCTTTTCGTCGTCTCTTTTTTGCTCATGTTTTACACCGGGCAGCTGACGACACTAATTAGCGTCGTGGGGGGAATCGTATTTATCCAGATTTGCGTAGTGCTGTTGCCGTCGCTCGGTCTTTTGAAGTGGTTGCGTCAACCATTTCGTGAAACGCTTAGTTGGAATAAACCATCTTTAAAAATGCTGATTGGCGCACCATTGCTTGCACCGGGATTGGTGCTCCTTGGTGGCGGGCTGGAATACCTGCAAAACTTCATTCTGCCAACGCCTCAGATCTTCGAGAAGATGTTCACCGATATGATTATCCCCAAAGGTCAGCCACTCTGGATAACACTGCTGACGGTGGCAGCATTGCCGGGCTTTTGCGAAGAGATAATGTTTCGAGGAGTGATTCTGGGCTTGCTGCGCAAAAAGTGGCCGGCTGTGCGCTCGTGCGCAATAGTGGCAGTGATGTTCGGATTTTTCCATCTCAGCGGTTTCCGGCTTGTGCCCACGGCAATTCTTGGATTTATACTGGGGCTGCTTGTGGTCCGATCAAAGTCCATTTTCCCATCTATGCTATTGCACGCCTTCAACAACGGTATCTCAGTTTTGATTGTCGCCTTGTCCCTGAAAGTCGAGTCACCACCAATAATCATTGCCGCAGTGGCAAGCACTCTGCTTGGTGCCTGGCTCATCCTCTCACCGCAAACTATGCCCAAGAAATCATAGTTCTTTCATCAGGCTCTCTTGTCGCCGACGATAAAGCCTTGCAATGATGGATCTCCTGCCTTGATCGTGCGTTCGTCAACGACGCCGGAGCCGCGACCGTAATTCGTGTTAACCACGTTCATTTCTGAAACTACAAAGCTGCCGTCTGCGTTTACCGACTTGACGATGGCAACGTGACCGTCTTGCCCTCCGCCAAAGCAAGCTATCGCTCCAGCAACTGGATGGCTCGCATCTGTTGTGGCGACACCTGCTTGCGTGGCTTCACCAAACCACTGACCAGCATTGCCAACCATGCCGGGGTTGGCTGCATCCACCCATGGTGTTGCGTGATGCAGCGATGCCCAATAGGTGCACTGACCATCCAGACCGGCAACCTGCAGGGCCTCGGCGGTCGGGTTGGCGATTGATGGGAAGCCGCTGCTGTCGGCTCCTGCAACTGGTGTTGGGCTGCTGCCCACATCGGCAGTTGGAGCTTGGTTATTATTACTCGAATCGGTGGTGGCATTAACGGACGCGGCTGGGTCATTGATTTCAGCCAGCAGTCTTCTCGCTTCTGGTAAGGTGGCATCTACTTTGGCCGCGTATTCAACCTGGTCGTAAGGACGTTGCGAGGCGGCGGCCAACTGCCCGGGATCGCTGTACTTGCCTTCATTGGCAGCGAATTGCGACAATGCTACATCCGCATTTGTCTTGGCGTCGAATGCCTGATTCTCAGTCAAGTTACCCAGCTCACCGCCTTGGTGCAATTGGAACAGACCGAAACTGGTTCCCCCGTCGCCAACGGCCTGGTTGTTGCCACCACTTTCGACTAGCATAGAAGCAATCGCAGTGGCTGGGTCGACACCTTTATCTTGCGCCACCTCTGCCACGATTTTTGCGTTTTGCAGCGCAGTATTTTCATCAGCCGGTTTTGCACCATCGTAAGTAGAAATGTTGCTGGGAGACATGACGCTCTGACTCTCACCATTGCCCCCAGAGGGAGCCCCAGGCGCAAAAGGTGCTGCTCCACCGCCAGGTCCGCTGCCACTGTCACCAGGGCCGGTATTGCCGCTGGGACTTGGGTATTGAACTGGCGGGCTTTCAGGCGCAGGCGGCCGGTATTCCGGAGCCGGCGCAGGATCCAGAGGAACCACGGGAGGTGGCAAGTCTGGCTCTTTCTGCAACATTTCCAGCCAGTCTTGTGGCAGCTGTGCGTTGGGGTTGTTGCGCCTGAAGTAGTTGATCAAATCCTTGATTGCTGCTTTTTGCAGCTGGTCAGCGAGCTTTTTTCCATCAGTTTCGCTCTTGTTTTTCGATTGCAGCTCAATAGTGAGTGAGCCATCCTTGCTGGGTGTAGCATTAGGATTGGCCCTCAACTTACCGTCTTGTCCGAGGATCAAATCCGGTTGTCGCCCGGTTGTGGCGTCCTGCGCCGGACTGGTGAAGCTCACGCCTTTGGCGTGATCGAGCACCGGTTTGATCTGGGCAGGTGTAAGTGCAGGAGCCTGATCGGCAGAGTAAATTTCAGAACCATTACTAAACTGAATGCTTTGTGGAGTTTCCCTTGGTGCCGCCTTGGACAATGGTGTCATGTTATCCCATACATGCCGCGAAAGAGCTTCGCCACCAATGGCGGTTCTATATGGCGTCTGGAAAGACTCAAGGGCAGGTGTAGGAATCGTGTTTGACATGGCGGAAAGCCGGTCTATATTGGACTGCAGCCTCCGCAACGTATTTGTATGCAATTAGTAAAATGTCCGACTCTAAGAACAACCGCACGAGCGCCGTTCAATCGAGCCTGATCGAATTTGCTGATGATAGATATACCGGGAGGTGCTGGCCAGTGTATGCACGATCTCGCGGCTTGGCAAGTACCGCGACTACGTAATTTTCCCATGATCGAGATTAATTTCAAACGAGCGGTTTCGGCGGCAATAAAAGACTAGCAAATACCTAGAAGTTCGGTTGTGAAACTAAAGCGCTGAAGAATGAATGCGCCACGAACAACTCAATCACGCGCATGTCCTTATCGCTAGAGCAAATAACGGCACCGTATTCGATACCACATTCACATCTCGACTTTTCTATATAGCCTAAGTTTCAGCAATTATACGAGGACGTTGGCGACGAACCTGGCCATGCGCTACTGATCAAAACGGCTGAGCAGCCGAGTTCCGTCCAGGGAGAGCAAGATTGCGTTGGGCTCGCCTGACCGACGTTTGCGATGACTTAACCCTGTTGGCTAACATTGACATAAGCATACGTTGTAAGTACAATGTACATAACGGAATTGAATGGGGCGCGGGCTGGTGGCGCTCTTAGTTTCCAAAGCAATCGCTGACAAACTTCAATCAAAGCACAAGGTCATCCTCTCGGAAGTGGAGGAATGTTTCGTCAACCGAACAAAAGCTACTTAGAGGATCTCCGAAATCAGCATAAAACGGTGCCACCGACAAGGTGGTTCATTGCAAAAACTGACGCCGGACGCGTTCTCAAAATCATCTTCGTTGATTTAGGCACCGACCAGCGACTGAAGTCCGCTTTTGAGCCAAACCAATTCGAGGTATCAATTTATGATAGACACGCGATTTGACGACAATGAAGGTCCAGAAATGGCCGATGCCGACAAGTGGGACAAGCGCGAACTCGGCGCTGATGAAAAGTACGTCGCAGTGGTATCGAAAGAAGACGAAGTCCGCATCGATGAGAGTTTAGGGCTCAAGCCAATTACGATTCGGCTTCAGGCATCCCTCATAAAGGACTTTGAGACAGCAGCTCGGAAGCAAGGGCTGAAGTATCAAACCTTGATGCGGCAAGTGTTGACCAAATATATCGCTGAACTGAAATCTCAGGATCAGATATCGGCAAAGCGCTAGGGTCCACTATCAGCACGGTCTGTGCAAATGGAACCTCGTACTACCGACCAAGGCGGCTGGCTTCGCTTGCGTCTTCATCTGCACCTTTTGTGTCTCCGAGCTTTCTCCGGACTATAGCTCGATTCGCATATCCAACAACGTATTGCGGATTCAGCTTTAGCGCTTCATCAATCAACTGCTATGGGAGAAAGGATAGAGCTTCATCCTTAGCCATCCCTTAGGGAAACATATCGGCGATATGGGAATAAGAGACATGAACCTGTTTGGAGCATGCCGGAATGGACGAAAACAAATCCGCCGGAGCCGAGCAGTCCGGCAACAGGCAGCAAGACTTCAAATTGCAGAATGGCATAGTGGCAATTGGCGAACTGATCAATGACCGCCCTGAAATTCTGGCGCATATAGGTACCGGCGGCATGGGCGAGGTCTATAAGGTGCTTGACCGCCCGACCGGCACAGTGTACGCAATGAAGATGATCATTTGCTCTCTGGCTCAGAGGATAATGCACGACCGCGACACGTCTAAGAAAAATTCGCTTTCAAAAGTTTTTCTTTCGCCCGACTGTCACCTAGATCAGCAGCTTTCTTAAAATATTTGCGTGCCTTTTTCGGGTCCTTCGCCACTTCTTCGTTGTGGACACCAAGCTCGTAGAGCGCGTCGATGCACTCTTGCTCGGCTGCCTTCTCCAACCAATCGAGGTATTTTGCGTTGTTTTTCACCACTCCCACACCGTCGCGGTAACAGTACGCCAGACATAGTTGTGCATCAGCCACTCCCTGGTCGGCAGCACGTGTATACCAGTTGACGGCTTGTTTAGGATCTTGACGCACACCGAGCGCGTTCTCGGAAAAACAACCTAGTTTGTACTGAGCCCATGAATTTTTCTTCAATGCGGATTTCGTGTACCAGTGAAACGCTTTCTTCAGATCGCATTCGAAACCCATCATTCCATTTTCATACCAGTATGCAATCCAATTCTGCGCTATTTGGTCAGCCGCCTCCGCCGCGCATTGCATCCACATGACCGCTTCTGCTTCATCTTTTTCCACACCCAGTCCATCCACATAACACAGTGCAAGATTGGCTTTTGCCTCGACGTGTCCCTGCAGCGCAGCGCTCAGATACCAAGCTGCGGCTTCCTCATGGTTTTGCTCGATGCCGGTACCGGCAGCATACATCCTGCCAACGAAATTCTGCCCTTCTGGATCGCCTTTCTCCGCCGCTTGCAGGTATAGCTGAGCTGCTTTTGCTTCGTCGACTTCAACACCGACGCCATATTGATAGAAATAGCCCAGGGTTCTCATCGAGCCGACGTGATTATTTTCTATAGCTCTCCTGTGCCAGTATGCTGCTACGTCTAAATCCACCTCGGTTCCCCAGCCAAACTGGTACATGTCAGCCAGCAGTCCCTGGCTGAAACCATGCTCGAGACTGGCACCCTCCTGAAACAGCTCGATCGCCTTGCCGTAGTCCTGCTCAACACCCTCGCCATTGTTGTACATCAAACCCAGCCATGCGATAGCATCTGGAAACTTCTGATTAGCCGCCTTCTGGTACCAGTGAAACGCCAACTCGAAATCGCGTTCAACCATGTTGCCGTCGTAGTAAAAACAGGCCAGTTCGTACTGAGAATCCACAGATCCATTTTCAGCTTTTCTCGTCAGATCATCAAGTTTGCTGTCTTCGCGATGGCTGAACTTTTGATCGAGCTCGTCCTCCAAGTAAGCAACTTGCGGTTCGTCGTGCGTTGTTTCAACCTGATCAATGCTCGCTTCCAGTGGTTCGGGACTTCTGTTGCCGAAGAATGTTTCCAATTGATTCTGCAGCTCCTTCATCGAACTTTGCCGCTCGGTCGGATCCTTGTGCAGGGCTCTCTGCACGATCGCCTCTAATTCACGTGGCACCACGAAATCGGATACGACTTCGGAAAAGGGCAACGGCTGATCGCGCAAATGTGCGTATACAAGGGCGAGAAAGTTTTCGCCTTGAATGGGAGGAACGCCCGTCAACGTCTCATATAAGACGCAACCCAAAGAGTAGATGTCGGAACGCCCGTCGGTCGGTTGCCCCATACACTGCTCTGGACTCATGTACATAGGTGATCCGAAAACCTCTCCAGTCTGAGTCAGGCGCATTGCAGTTTTGCCAGGAGCGGTAAATAATTTGGCGATACCGAAATCAAGTAATTTCGGCTGGTAGGTGAGATCTTCGTCCATCGTCATCATGATGTTGCTCGGCTTCAAATCTCGGTGCACCACATTGCGACTATGAGCATGACTGAGCGCCGCACAAATCCTGATGAAGATAGGTAGCGCCTCCTCATAAGGCAACCTATGTTTTTGAGCCAGCAGATCGGACAGCGTAAAACCGTCGAGATATTCCATGACCAAATAGGGAATGCCCTGTTCGGTAATGTCAAACTCGTAGACTGTGATTATGTTTGGATGACTGAGGATGCTGGCGGCACGCGCTTCCACCTGAAATCGCATCATCGCCTGCGGATCCTTGGAGATGTCAGCCAACAGCACTTTGATGGCAACGGGCCGATCCATTGTTATATGCCGGGCCTTAAAGATGACGCCCATGCCGCCCTGTCCGATCTCCTCTTCCAGCGCGTACCTCTGCCCGATCTTGGAAGCTCGCACCATCGCCTCACTGACAAAAACCAACGGAAATCCATCATCCGTACAGATCGCGGTCTCATACGGATATTCTCGGCCACATTTGGAACAGGTTTTTTGTAAGTCCATTTGCTAATTCTGCGGCGGCGGGTCGAAATTCTGAAATTTGGGCAGTGATACCTCTGCCTGCAACATTTATGCCCGGCTGGGCGCATCTCGAACGGGCTTCTCTGACCCGGGTCAATTTTGCTCACGTGTTTTTCACGAAATTCGCGTTGAAATCAACGCAGCAAAGCACTGGTGCGGTTCTTCAGTTCCTTTCCCCTAAAGGAGATCTCTTACTATGGCAAGTTTTGATTCGACTGACAATTTGACTAAGAACAACTTCGATAGCAGCACGGTCGCCCGACCACTGGCAAACGAACAGGCTACTTTCCGTCCAGAATGTAGCCACTTCCCAGGATCGTCCTAATCAATTGGCCTTTGCGTAGCTTGGTGAGCTTCTGCCTGAGTGTTTTCATGCATGTGCGCACCGTTTCTTCGGAGGCTTCGATGTCCGCTGGCCATACAGAGTTGAGAAGAATCTTGCTCGAATAGCATCTGTCGGGATGGCGAATTAGAAACTCAAGCAATTTGCACTCTCTAGGCATCAACTTGATTTTGGCTTCTCCTCTTGAAATAATGCGAGACTGGAACTCAAGCTCCAGATCGCCAACCTTCAGGCCTTGGACATTCAACCCGAAGGGACGGCGCAGCAGGCTTCGCATTCGTGCAGCCAACTCGCGCATCTCAAACGGCTTGATCAGGTAATCGTCAGCACCTGAGTCGAGCCCCGTTTCCTTTGCGTATATGTCTCCTTTTCCAGTGAGGAAAATGATTGGTGTTTGTTTGCCAGCCGCTCTGAACTGGCGGCACACCTCAATTCCCGTGCCGTCCGGCAAAGACCAATCGAGAACAATCAAATCGTATTGAAAATGCGCCAGAAGTTGCAACGCATCTTTACCACTGCCGGCGATCTCGACGTCGTGATTTTCTTTTGTCAGCCAATCTGACAATTTTCCGGTCAATTCCACGTCGTCATCAACGAGCAATATCTTTGGCATAGAAAATCAGGAGAGAGTGCTTTCACCGCGGTTGATTTGCAACATGCTACATACTACCTCAACGTTCTTGCTAAGACTATGTTGCGTCAGAACGAGCGCTCGGAATACGAATCCAAAATGTGCTGCCGTTAGCATTTTGGGCATCAGCCTCGTGCCCTATCACCCCGATCGAGCCACCGTGAGCCTCCACGATTAGCTTGGCTATCGCCAGTCCCAGCCCGGTGCCCACCTTTGATTTAGCGACCGAAGGAGTTTGCTCGAAAGCCTCGAAGATCTTTTCTCTTAATTCGCTGGGCACTCCTGGTCCACGGTCGCTAACGTTCAACTGGATGAAGCCTGGAGGTTCATCTACGGAAACAATAACACTGCTTCGCGGCGGAGTGAATTTTATTGCATTAGAAAGCAGATTTACCAGTGTCTGCACAATCTTTTGACCGTCGCAATACACCTGCCAATTCCGTTCAGGCACCCTGACCTCTATCTGTTTGTTCTCTGCCAAGCCGACAACAAGAGTGAGTGAATCACTGATGATGGCGCGGAGATCGTGGTTGGCGAGGTCCAGCTCCATCTTGCCAGCTTCGAGTTTTTGAAAATCGAGAATGTCATTGACAAAATTAACAAGCCTATCGATGTTTCTCGACATCGAATCGACCTCCGACCGCAGCTCTTTGCTCACTTCCCCAAATGCTCCAACGGAGATTAGTGACATTGTGCCGAGCATCGACGTGAGAGGGCTTCTCAGATCGTGGCTGATCATATTGAGGAAGTCCTGTTTCATCTGTGAAATGCGTTTTTCTTCTGTCACGTCGCGAACAACGCAAAACAATCTGCTTGCTTGCTCTGACCAGAACGAAGCCCATCTGGTATCGGCTACGGTACCATTGATGCCGACCAACTTCAGCTCGAAAACCTGCGCATCCTTTGATGAGCAGGCAGCTCTGATATGCTCGTCGGCAAGGAGACTCTCGGACGCGACCGTTAGATCTGCCAGACTTTTTCCCTGCAACTCTTCAGCTTTTATAGCCAGCATCTTTTCGGCAACGGGATTGGAAGCCGTAAATGCACCGGTATAATCCAGCGTACATATTAGATCTGCGGCATTGTCAATCATTGCCGTTTCGCGGTTGATCGCCTCGTTAATGGAATCAGCCAGTTGATGAAACAAATGATCAAGCTCGCACAATTCATCGGCACCCTTGAGAACAGGCAAAAGTGGCTGACGCCGCGAGAGAAGGCGGCTGTTTTCTGTGATGCGCTGCAGCGGTTCACTTATTCTGATTGAATACAGATAACCAAGTACGCCGGCTACTACGATACTCAAGATCAGCGCCACCGCAAGTAGTTCGACAATCACTGTGCGCGTTCCATGCGAACGCAGTGGGCTGCGCGATCTTTTGTCTTCTTCGAAAGCAACGAGCTTGCCGACTTCCTCCATGAACTGCATACAGTTCTTAAGCATGTCCTGCTGCTGACCTAATGAATGCGCTCGGCCCGCTATTCGTTCCTGCTGGAACTTTTGCAACCGAGCCGCTGATTCTTGTATCTGTTGCGCCTGAACTCGCTTTGCTGGATCCGCCTGCTCGTGCACGAGTGTGGCGTTCAACTCTGCGAAAAGACCGTCGAGATCGCTGTCTACAGCGGGATCTCCGACCATCGACATATCTTCGAGGATATGCCGCTCCACCTTCATCAATTTGCTGATCAGCTCGCGAGATCCTGCTTCCGCTTTGATTTCCGCCTGCAAAACCAAAAGAAAGTAGACGAGAGCGCCCACGAAGACGATCTGACAAACCAATGGGAATATCACAAGAAGCAGGCATCTTCTGTATAGATTGAGGGAGAACATTACAGATCTCCCTCACTATCATCGGCAAACTTGCGAATTTTGATCCAGAACGTGCTGCCCTTACCGATTTCGCTATCGACACCAACTTCTCCGTCGTGAGCCTCAATGATTGCCTTGGTAATCGCCAATCCCAATCCGGTGCCTTTGATAGAGATATTGGAGCGGGCACTGGATTGTGTAAATTTCTCGAACAGCAAGGCGCGTTGCGTCTCGGCGATGCCGGGGCCCTGATCGGCGACGTTGACGCGAACGAAGTCACCATCAGCCAAACCTGGGGCAGCCACCAGGCTCAAAGTAATGATCGAATCGGCCGGCGAGAACTTAATCGCGTTGGAGATTAGATTAGTCATGACCTGCACAAGTCTCCCTTCATCAGCCAGCAAAGCGGCGTCTCCGATGGGACCTTTGATTTGGACGCGGGCATTGGCGGCCATCGATTCGAGCGATTCTCTGGCCGCGGCACACACATCAGAAGCGCTTACACATTTGAGGTCCAGCTGCATCTTGCCAGCTTCCAGCTTTTGCAATTCCAGCAATTGATTGACCAACTCGATCAGTCTGGATAAGCTCGTTTTCGTCTTGTTGAGCATGCCGGCGACCTTTTCTGTAATGGGACCGCGCTTGCCAGAGGTCATCAGGTCTATGCTCAGACCGATTGACATAAGCGGTGTGCGAAGATCATGGCTGACCATTGAGAGGAACTGCTTCTTCAGATCTTCGATTGCTCTTAGTTCCGTGACATCGTGAATTACGCAATAATAGGCGCGATCCGCGGGCGACCAGCGAACGGTCCACAGCGAATTCTTTTGGGATCCATCGCTGCATTTGACAATGTTCTCCAGACTTCCTTCAAATGGTCCTTCGGCTATCCGTTGCAACGCTTGCCTGGTGGCGTCGGCGGTATCAACTTTCAGCAGCGAAAGAGCAGACTGTCCTAGTAGGTCGGCGGGATCGTAGTTCCACACCTTAGAGACAGCAGCGCTGATTGCTTGAAAGCGCAGCTTCGCGTCCAGAGAGCAAATGATATCGACTGCGTTAGCTAGAATGACAGCTTCCTTGCGGTTTGCTTCATTGAGCAATTGGCTCGACTGATGAAGAACACGATCGAGTTGGGCGATCTCGTCAGTTCCTTCGACCGGGGGCGCGAGCTCTCGGCTGGCGGCGATTGCTTGCGCGTTTTCCGATATTATTTCAAGCCTCTTCATGATGTCCAAAGTGACAACTCTAGCCAGGACGAAAGTGATGGCACTACTGACGGTGATGCCACTGAAAAGGAGCAAACCCATAGTAAGACGAAGTTGCTCCAGCTCTTTCGGCTCGGCGGTTCGCACCCGTGTCTCTAGGTCCACCACGCGCTGAGACATTGTGTTGCAACTCATGAATAGCGTCAGCAACTCGTTTTGACCGAAATATTTTTGACGCATGTTGGGCGTAATCGAAGGATCAGCTATGACCTTTCTCAATCTCGTGAGCACCTGGAGCGTGCTGTCGCGCATGTCGACTACGTCAGATAGCGTTTCCTCCAGCTCGGGCGCATATTCGGCGCCCAGAGCCTTGTAGCTGTGGGGATTCAAAACAGTCAGCAACTCGTCGATCTGGCGAATTTGCTTGGGCGCAGGAGCATTGCCTCTAACAAGCGAAGCGGTCCCGCAAGCGAGTAGAGTCTCGATGCGGTTCAATCCCAACAGCACTCTGTTGGCGCGTTCCAATCTGTCCAGCTCATGCATCGACTGCAGCAGCATAACGGCGAGAACGGCAACGAAGGCGATCTCAAAGAGTACTGGCACAAGCACCAGTACGAGCCCTTTTTGCTTCGCATCTAGTCTGGAAAACAAGCTCTACTCTTGGACAGTCATTCTGGTGTGGGGTTCAACTGCGCCGATGGCGGGCAGCAATAATGTTTTACCCGCACGTGAACGATATGCGCGCACCAGGTTAGAGATCAGATGGACTGGTTGCCATCTAATACTGCGGCTTTTCCGATGTGTCGTGGCACCAGTTGACTTTGGAACAGGTTTTTTGTCAGTCCAATTTGCTTTTCTGCGTCGGCCAGTCGAGATTCTGAAATTCGGGCAGCAATTCCTCCGGCAACATTTATACCCGGCTGAGGGCATCTCGAACGCCTACTCATGATCATCGACGAATTGTCTTCACGTCCACCAATTGAGAGTCGAAATAATCAATCATCGTTTGTGACCAGGAGCAAAACCGGCAGGAACCGGGGATCGCACCCAAGTTGTCGGTTTCAGCTAGGAACAAATTGGTTAAATCGAGGCAGGTGACTTAGACTGAGCCGCCCCGGCTTGTCCACTCGATCTATTTTTGGAGTCCATCCTGTCGTTCGCGATCGGTTGTGAACTGGCATCAACGACCGAAGCCTTCTGCACAACTCTGCCCTTGACCATGTTTTCGCACTGCTTCGCGACCTTGTGCATGTACTTCTGGTCTGATTCGGTCATTTTCGGTGGATAACCGACGAGACTGACAATGTGGTGCAAGGCTGGGATCGAGCGTTCTTCGTCGGCATACAGATGTTGCATGCCCGGAAGCGCCAGTCCGTTTTTGCTTGTCAGTCCTCGTTCATCGCCTTTCTCATTGCGCAGAACAATCAGCCATTCTCGCACTGTTGCCATGTACAGATTCGGATCCTTATCCTTTTGCCTTCGCAACTTATGCTCCATAGCGTCCGCATATGCCAGATGAATGTCAGAATCATCGTCGTCTTTCTTGATCGCCTGCTGACAGAGGTTGATAGCCTGATCGTAGTAGCCGTGTTGGGTGGCATATTCTGCCTGCAAGCTGAGTGAATCTGCCTCCGTATGTCCGCCGCTATTGAGCGCATTGCCTGAGCGGACATAACCGGTCGGCAAATTGCCGCTGGCATCTTCGCTGACTTCATCGTCATCGGCCAAAACCCGCTGAGCGGGCACCAGCACCACCAGTAGTATCAGGACCAAAAGTTGAATGAAACGCATCTATTAGCTCCTAATCGTGGAGTCCATAACCCCTGACTAACAAATCAGCAGATTCGGCTAATAGGTAATACGTTCGGGAGGGCAAAAAAGTTCAATCGTTTTGATGGTCAGTTTTTTAATAATTCGACAACGAAAGCGCCCACTTGGCGTCCTCTAAACCAACATACCCCCCCCTCACTCTTGATTGTGAGCAACAATGATCTTTGGTCTGACGTCGATATCAGTCACATTAAGCTGCATGAATTTGGCCCCAGCCGCCGAGTTCACGACAAGCGTAACCCATTCGCAAAGGCGGCTTGGGCTGGTTGATTAATCTTCTGTTTGAGCTGCTAGGAAGGCAGAGTAGACATTTTTGAATCTGCACAGAAGAGTTGGTGCTTTGCCGTGGTCTGGATCGCCTGTCTTGTGGTTGAGTTGCGTACCACACGAGTTGTCAAAGTCCTATCAATATCGGTCGGACTGCCCCAGCAACGACTGCTATAAAGGAAGAATCAGTAACGTGTAATCTGGAGCTTTTTCGATAATTCAATATCTGAGTTCGAATGCAGGCAAGGCATGATGAACAGCGAGAACGTTGACTCCGTGAACCCAACCATCCGCAGCGACCAGTTGCTGATGATAGCAATGTGGTCGTCGCAGATTTAGCTTTCAGGGGGTAAAACCGATGCAAATGCCAGATCTTCACGGAGACAATGTATTGGTTGTAGTGGTTAGAGTCTTGGCGGCAATTGCCATCGCTGTGGGAGGTCTAGCCATTATCGGTTGGCTGAGCGGACTCAGCTGTCTGACTAGCCCTGTGCCGGCAGAGCCGCCGCCGAAGTTCAACAACGCCCTTTGCTTTGTATTGAGTGGAGTCAGTATTCTTTTTCTCTCTCGTTCGAAGAACAAGGCGGCGACCTGGAGCAAGAACCTGTCTATTGCTTGCGCGTTCATCGTTTTGCTGATTGGGTCGGGCACAATTCTAGAGCAAGTTTTCCATGTCAATCTGGGCATCGATCAAGCACTGTTTCCAGACCCACAAGCAACTACTTCAAATTATCTATCCGGGCGCATGTCACTGAACGCTGCCCTCGATGTGACTTTAATCGGGTTGAGCCTGTTGCTCGTCGATCGCCGCCGGCGTTACTACCGAGAGGCGCAGCAATGGCTGGCTGTGCTCGTCTGGTTGATGACGACAGCGGCGGTGATTGGATATGGCTACGGTTTCAGAGAGCTGTACGACTACAATTCCGCCAACCCGCAAACGTTTTCCAGTGCGGTCGCCTTCTACTGTCTGTCTATTGCCGCGTTCCTGCTGCGACCTCCGGAGGGTCCTGCGGCAATATATTTGAGCCCTACAATTGCCGGTGCAACCGCAAGAAGTCTCGGTGTTGTCGGTATGTTGCTTCCCGGGCTGGCGCTAATCAACGGATTGAACATCAGAACCAGGTTTGATCTCTTCACAGTTGCACTTCTGTTATTTTTCGGCTTTCCCATATCAGTTTGGATTGCAGCGCAGAGGCTTGAAAAGACTGAACAGGAACGTCTTCGAATGTCGGATAAGTTCGAACGATTTATGTCAAATCTTCCGGGGCTAGCCATAATCTTGGATTCTGATGGTCGAGCTCTTTACGCAAACGGAGACTTGCAACCGGTTGTTAACATAAACATTGGAGAGAAGAACCTGACGCGGTTCTCTGAGGATGTTCAGCGACAGCTAGAGGAGATTAATCGGGAAGTCATGCAATCGGGACGGCGAATTGACTCGGTATTACCAATGGTGACGTCTTCTGGCGAGCAAAAATATTTCTTTGTGGTCAGGTTTCCACTTGCGGACACCCCTGGCAGCCTGATGGGCACTCTGGCTTTGGATATCACTGAGCAGAAGCGCGCAGAGCAATTGATCCGAGAACTCAATGATGCTTTGGAGGCTCGCATCAAAGAGTTGTTGGAAACAAATGCGGAATTGGAAGCTACGCGCGATGCAGCTCTTGAGGCTGTAAAAGTCAAGTCAGAATTCTTAGGCAAGATCAGCCATGAATTGAGAACGCCTTTAGCCGGAGTGCTGGGAATGCTTCAACTGATCGATGTGGATGAGCTGTCCGATGAGGATCAAGACTCGATTGGTATGGCTGAGGAATCGGCTTTGAAGCTGCTCAAAATTGTAAATGATTTGCTTAGCTTCTCAGAACTGGATTCGCACAGGTGGCAACTGAGCGAGCAGGACTTTAACGCTGCAAAGCTGGTTGAAAGCGTAGCGTCGGTGTTCAAGCCAATTGCCGCCAAGAAAGATATAAGCGTTATGGAAAAGTTGGGGCCGGACCTGCCAATCGTCAAAGGTGATGAAGAGAAACTGCGGCAAATACTGCTGCACCTCACCAATAATGCTGTTAAATTTACAGAAAAAGGATGTGTTCTGTTGCGCGTCATTGATGTCGGGCAGGTGAACAACCTGCTGCAACTGCAATTTTCAGTCTCGGACACCGGCGTAGGTATTTCACCGGAACACAGAAAGAAACTGTTTCATCCTTTCACTCAAGCAGACAACTCTAACACCAGAAAATATGGTGGCACAGGTCTTGGATTAGTGATCGTCAAGAACCTTGTTGAACTGATGGGAGGTCGGTTTGGTTTTTCCAGCATTCAGGGAACGGGATCGACATTCTGGTTCACCATTCCATTTGTTGTATCCGATGCCCAGCCTATTCCGCCACTCGCATCGGCTTCCCTTCACGATTCACACTCATCGATGTCTCATCACCCACGACACTCGTCGATTCAGCATTCGCTATCGGCGGCGGTTAACGACAGGCAATCGGAATCGAGCGCGCCTCAGGGTGCAAAATTGCTGCCAGTCCATGAACAACCGGGCAGTGATTATAGGTTTGCTCCGGTTTTGGACGGCGCGGAGGTATTGGTAGTCGTGGAAGACAATGAAGTGTTGCAGCACCTATCAGAGCAACAGCTCGAAAGCTTCGGCATGAAGGTGCAATTTGTGAAGAACGGGCAAGAAGCTATCGCGGCCGTGGCTTCGCACAGTTATGGTGCGATATTGATTGACTGCCAATTACCTGTGATGGATGGCGTTGAAGTTACATTGAGAATCCGAGAAATTGAGCAAGGCATGCAACGCCATACTCCGGTAATCGGCATGATGGCAACAGAGCAAACGGGGGAGGTATCTCGTTTCAAGGACAGCGGCATGGACGATTTCCTCGTCAAACCGGTCTCAACTGAGCTACTCGCCGAAAAAATGGCGCAATTTGTTTATTAGTCTTAAAGCGGAAGCCGGATTCGTCGAAAAACTGTTCTAACCGTCCTAATACTGAGGCTTTTCCGATGTGTCTGTAGCACCAGTTGTATTCACGTCCGTCAACTGGGTGTCCACCAAATATCGATCTTCGTTTTGATCTGTGGAAAGAAATTGAATGTTGGCCGGCAGGAGCGGGTTAGCAAACTGCGCGCGCTGAATGTCTTCGTGGGCGAGGACGGCTTGTCCCTTTTTGTGCTCCAGAAAACCGCGTCCCAGATAAAAATTAGCCTGATTAGGATCGAAAGAAATTGCGTGGTTGAAATCGGTCAACGCCTTGCCGTCATCGCCCAGTTGCTCCCAGGCTTTAGCCCTGTGGTAGAACAGTTGGGCATTGGTGCCGTCCTGCACGATTGCAGCGCTGTAATCCTCAATGGCCTGTGTGGCATTCTTCAGCTTAAGATAAGCCTGTCCACGAAGTTTGAGGGCGACGGCATTCTTCGGATCGAGCGCCAACGCCTTGTTGTACTCATTGACTGCATCTTGCGGCTTGGATAAGCCACTGTAGGCGGTACCACTGTTAATGTACGCCACTGGATTATTGGGATCAACAACGATCGCCGCATGAGCATCGTCAAGGGCGGAAGATGCTTTGCCGGATGCATTCAAAGCGGCGGCTCGTTTCAAAAGTGCTTCCACATTTTTCGGATCAGCGCCGAGTGCCTTACTGTAGCTGTCGATGGCCCGGTTGTTCTGCCCCATGCTCTTGTAGACATCGCCAGCCATGTTGTAGCCGTAGGCGTATGTCGGATTGAGCGAAACCGCCTTCTCGAAGTCCTTCAAAGCCAGATCCTTTTGACCAATCTTTGCTTCTACCGTTCCCCGCCAGCCATATCCGTCGGCGTTGATCGGCTGATTGGTGATCATCTGCGTGAAATCCCTCAGCGCCAACTTGTCGCTGCCCATTTTCTCCAGGGCCTCCCCGCGCTTCAAATAGACCAGAGGATAGGTCTGGGCCGAATCTATCGCCAGATCGAATTGCTGAATCGCACCGTTATAATCTCCTGACTGGAGCAGCTGACATCCTCTGTCATAAGGTGTCAAATCGGCCCAGGCTGGCGCCGTGGCGCATGCAAGCGATATCAACACCAGATTCGCCGCTGCCAATGCCTTCATTGATGGTGTGCGCGACCAGCGCCTGCCGAGATTAGTGCACATCGTCAAGATCCTCCGACTGCCAAGTTTGATGGATTATACCTTGCCGCTGCAGGCAAGTGTTTCGGGTTTGCCGTCCAGCGCCCCGCAACGCGATTGGTAACTCCAGAATTGCGGACTTACACATTTTTTGTTGTGCCCTGTCTTGCTAATCTCGAATGGTTCGCGGAAACCATTTTACTGACGCAGCCGGTCAAACCCGGTTTGATTGATGGCCACCCAAATTTAGTACAGCGATTAGCAGACCAAGTCTGCGAAGCCGCTAAATTTGCGCGTCTCTCTCTGCACACTTCGACCGCGCACATCGTTTCTACTCCAATAAGAGAGACAGTGACATGGGACAAGGACCACCAAATGCTGACGACGTAACCGCCCAAAGTGGCGCCGTTCCCGCTAAGACCAACGACAACCAAAATCATAAACATGGAACGGATAATGGTTCTGCCACGGCTCTCAGCCAAGAAGCAACGGCTCACAACAAGAGCCACCTTAAGACAATGCACGCCCCGGAGCGACAAAATCAGCCCGGTGGGCTGCCCCACGTCGAAATTGTCGACAGCTCAAAAAACGAAACTGACAGGCAGAAACATAACGACGGCAGGGCTGAAGTCAAACAAGAGCCGCAGAAGCCGGATCTTTCCAATGACGCGGTCAAGAAAGCGGCGCATGACTTACATGATGCCGTTGGCAATCGAGCCCTGCATGGATATGGCTGGAGCAGCCCGGATTTGGAGAAGCTGGTCAACATTCTTTCGACGCTGAACGCACACGATTGCAAAGCCGTTGAAGATGCATATACCCCCACCTTCAAACCAGACTCATTGCGTTCGGATCTGGCTAAATATCTGGGCCAGGAATCACCAGAATATTTCCGAGTTGAAGGGCTTCTCAAGCGCGAAGATGGCAAGCCGGATTACGCCTCTCAAATTCGAACGGAACTGGCCACCCTGGCGCAAATAGTAGAGCAATCCAGGCCAGTCTCCGCCGGTTATCCGTACGAGGACATCAACGGTCGCAAGAATGCTGAATCGGATATTCGAAAAATCTTTGCTGGTCTCGATTCGAGCCATCTCGAAGAGCTGAAGAAGACATACGCTCACAACTATCCAGGACACGATCTGGTCAAGGATCTGATGGAGAACCACAACGTTTCGCAAGAGACGAAAGAGGCTCTCAAAATATTGCTAAAGGGCAACGACCATCACAGCGATGCAGACGCTGTGGAACTGGCTAAGATCGGCCTTAAGTCACAGCGCTTTGACATTTTCCAGGAAGCTACAGAAAACGCTTCTCCTGCAGCGCGGCAAGCGCTCAAGAATGCCGGTGTCGATCGTCAGATCGACACCGCCTTCGGTGGCGTCGAACGATCGCGCGCGCACGATTTCCTGGCTCGTGGCGGCGACTCTTTGTTGAGCTTGATCGATGGAAACAATCATTTCTATCACACGAACAGAGACGGCATAACCCAAGCCTTAACACACGCCGGCGCTGATGAAAAGGAACTTTTTGCCAAAGGCGAAAAAATCGCCAAAACAGTGGGCAACGACCAAACCAAGGCACAGCATCTTGCCAATGACGACAAAAACGCGCTTGCCTTCTACCAGAAGATTCATCAAGCATTAGAGAGCGCCGGAAGCGAGCGAGAAGTGGGGGTTTGGGAGGCTCAGCTTCTGGGCCAATCCGGTGAGTTTGTTTCGAAACTTGCATCAACACATGATGACGGATGGAAGTTGGTGCACTGGTTCTCCGGCCACGACAAAAACGAGCTTTTGGCGAAGGTTGAGGGTCTGAGCCAGCAAGACTGGCAGCATTTTAGAGCGCATCCCGAAGATCTGGATCGCGTCGATCAGACGTTGAAAACATACGCGTCCGATGCCGAGCGCAAAGAGATCATGAACATGCTCAAAGCCAAAGTGAACAAAGATAATCCGAACTGGACTTATCAGGATTCGCAAAAGGTAGGACATCGGTCCATCGACTCAACTTTCCAGGACACTGGAACAAATGTGCCGGCGAAAATAGACGCCATTATGAATTTGAGCGAGCAGGAGCGTCAGGCTTATCGCAATAACGAAAATGGTTTCCGGGATCATTTCAATCAGATGGTCAAGCAACAGATTCCCGAAGGCGTCGAACGGGACCTGGCAGTCAGGCTTTTGAGCAAGATTCAAGCGAACAAGGATTTTGATGCCGTCGATAGAGTCATGCTCGGCGTAGTGAAGAACGACAGCTCCGATGCAATCCACAACATTGAAGATGCGTTCAAACAAGATCCCAGTCTGCTCAACCGCCTCAAAAATCCGCAATCAGCTGAAGACAAAGCGATCAAGTCGGCCTTCGATCGCGCAGCGCGAGCGGCAGTAGATAAAGGGGGTTTCGGCGATCAGAGAGTGTCAGACGGCGAGCGAGGGAAAGTAACGATTCCCGGAGACTACGACAAGTTCATCAAGCCGCTCTTCCAGTCGGGTCACGAGCCGCTGGAACTGAAGCTGAGGTTGCAGTCGTCAGATAAGCAAACGCAGATGGAGGAGATCTTGCATGCCGATCCTGCGGAGCAAAAACGGCTGATGGCAATCAAACCCGAGGACATGCGGGGCACCATTCTAGAAGATCCGGCCCAACGGCAGATGCTGGAGAACGCAATTAAACAAGGAAGACCGGATGCGGCCGATCTTTTCCGTGCCTTCACTCTGGGTGCCAACTCTTATTGCGATCGGCTCAAGGGTCTGCTGGAAAAGATGTCACCGCAAGAGCGGCAAGACCTGGCTAATGAATACTACACGAAATACAAAACACTAATTAGCACCGACGTCATCGCCAAGGTGCCAGAGACTGAGAAGTTTAGGTTCCGAGAATTGCTCAAGCCAACCGACACCGATGTCCGGCAGATCGCCCTTGACGCTCGCGCTGAAAGCAACCGGCACAACAGCGTCATCGATGATTTCATCGCCGCGCATTGGGACTACTCGAAGATTCAAGCAAAGAATCGCGAAGACGACCTGGACAAGTTCATCACCAGTCATGGCAACGAGATCGACAAACTCCCGCCAGAGCAAAAGCAACAATTCATCAATGCTGTGGCGCAATACCAGAGCGCAGAGCGCGATTATATTTCCTCAAAGGGAAAGCTCACCGAAGCACTCGTTGACTCCACCATCACACTGGCAGCGATCGCCGGCAGTGTCTTTACCGGTGGCGTCAGTCTCGAGCTGTGCGCCGCGATTGGAGCGGGCGGCGCGGCATACAGAGTGGCAGTGGCGAAGACGGTTGAAGGCGCTGATTTCGAAGAAAGCCCACAGAATTACCTGCGCCATTGCTTCAAAGGTTTCACAGCCGCTTCTCTCAGTTTTGTCCCCGGCGGACGCGGTATCGCTGCAGTAGGTGAAAAGCTGGCACCGGCAATTGTCGAGCGCGGACTTTTGCAAGCGGGAATGCACGAGTTGCCGCAAGTCGCCAAAACCGCCCTGGAGCGCGAGTTGGCACAAGTAACCAGACAAGAAGCTATCACCGGCGGAAAGAACCTTGGCGGCAGGCTCAGTCATGCAGTCGAACAAGCGCTCGGTTCTTCGGCATCCGCTGAGGAAAAGGCACTGCTCAAGCGATCGCTGCAGAACCAGCTGAAAAAGGGTGTCATGGATGACGTTAAGAGCAGCATACCGAAAAGATTATTGAATGCGCTGGAGCCGGCCGTAATCAATGCTGGTATCGGTGCTGGTGGCAACGCCGCAACTGAGATTCTGGCGACGGCTGTCGGATTAGAAGATCCCAACACCCTGTGGGAGCGAGTCAAGGGCAGCGCGGTGGCGGGTGCCGGTGGAGCGCTAGTCTTCCATTTCGGATTCAAAACCCTGGGAGCGACATACAGCGGACTCAAGGGCATCATTGGCAAAGATTCGCATGGCTTGTTCGCAGGCGAAGGCACCACGATCAGACACGAAGATGGCACCACCACCAGTGTCGAGCGCGGAGAACAATACCGCTTCCGCAAAGGCGATCAGATCGCAGAGATGGAGCGAGCCGGATCAGACAATTTCAAACCGAACGAGCCTTACCGCGTCAAAGTGGGAGGGCAGCAAATTGAAGTAAGACCCGGGCACGAAGAGATGGTAGGCCGCTACCACCAGAATAATCTGCCGGACAATGTCAGCAGAGATCATGCGGCACTTGGAGCCGACGCGCATGGTCCGTACATTGTCGATCATTCCGCAGGCGGCACGTACGTCACGCGAGATGGCAAGACTTACAAGCTGGTCAAGGATCAACGCTTCTATCTGAAGCCGCACGATCAGGTCGGTTTGGGACGACCGCTATCTGATGGTGGCGAGCGCCTGGAGGTTTCACAGCCTGAAGGTCAGCGTCAACCTGGACGCGAGAACCTAGATTTTCAACGCACGGCAGAACTGCCGCCGGCGAAAGGACCGATCTCTCCCTATGCGCTACAGCAATCCAACGATTACAGTTACTATCACGAGATTAGCGAGCCCATTCGAGATGGTTTTCACAACGCTGGGGAAGACGCTGGCTTCGACGCAGACGGACGCTTCTGGAACCAGTCCAACGGTTCGGCCGACCGTCCGGCTACCGTAGTCGATGTAGCAAACGATCCGGTTCTGCGCCGGGTGATTGAGGACGCGAAAGCGAGATTCGGCGATCTGCCGCCCAAGCAGCGAGCCGAAGCGCTAGCCAAATACGCTAAACAATTGATGACCCCGGAAGGCATGAGCAGTCGACGTCTGGACCAATGGTATGACGAGTTCAACCTGCAACATGAGGGACAAAGAATTCTGCTCGGCGAGTTCATCCGTCAAGGCAAGGGTGTATGCAGCCAACAGGCTCTCCTGCTCAAAGTGCTCGCCGACCAATTTCCAGATCTGCATGCCACTATGGTGAGAGGCAACTATGGTGGCGGATCCAGTCTAAATCATGCCTGGACCACCTTCGATTTCGGCGATGGACAGAAGCTTGTTTATGATCCAAGACAGCAAATCTTTGGCAAGCCCTATAGCCAGGTGCGCACTCACACGCCGGGCGGAGACGCACGCGGTCACCACAAGCCGGCAGCAATGGCAATGCCTCCGAATCAGGATGCCCAGCGCCTTGTCCCACAAGACAAACAACAGGGGCTGAAGCTCAATGACAAGGTCGAATATAATGGGCAGTCAGGCTGGAGAGTAGCAGGCTTCCAGGGTGACAACGTCGTCATCCTTGCTGGTGGTGGAAAAACCGCGTCGAAAGATGATGTCCAGGCGCTGAATCCAGGTCTTCAACTGGTGCCAGGACATGCATATAAATTAAGGCGCTCGAACGGTACGATCGATGAAGGTTGGATATTGCACGGATTTGATCAGGACGGCAACCTCGTCTTCGAGAAGAACGATGCACTGCGGGAAGTGGTGCCGAGAAAAGCGCTGAAGCCGGTTGACAGAAACCGCTGAAAATTGCCGGAGAATGATCTACTTTAGAAGCAAATTACAGTTAGGATATGGACAAGTCCGAGGTCGTTATGCAAGAGATCACTATGAACGATGACATCACTGCCGCTCGAAAAGATGCAAGTTGGATTGGGCTGTCTGTAGGCGAGTACAAAATCGACAGCATTCTTGGAGAGGGGCTTTTCTCCCGCGTTTATAAGGGAACAAGCCAGTCAGGCTCCAGCAAAGTATTTAAAGTGGCAAAGGATTCGAGTGCAACGAGCACCACATTGAACACTGTCAAATTCGACACCCAAGCACTGAGGCAGATCACAGGCGGGTTCCTGCGCATGCGCCCCGACGCTGAATGGCTTGTCGCGCAAGAAGCAGAGAGACTCGAGAATAATGCCCATCCGAATCTCGTTAAGGTCGATGCATTTTCCAAAAGCCCGGTGCCGTACTTTCAGATGGAGCACATTGAAGGATCAACGCTGAGGCAGCTGATGCAATCGGGCCCGGTGCCGATAAAGATCTTTCTTGAAATTGCTCGCTCGATGAATCAACTTTTGCGTGATACCAAATTTGGTTACCATGGAGACCTGAAGCCGGAAAACATCATTGTCACCAAAGAAGGTGCAATCAAATTCATCGACCCTGGCTATTTTGGCGATCTAAAAGATCTAAACGGCAGAACTTCGAATACATCGATTACAACGCCCATTTATTATCCGTTCCTGCAGCCGGATGATGTCCTGGCATTCGGTCTGATTCTCTGGGAGGCTGCTTTCGGCGAGCAGCCATTGTCCTGGTCTGGGGGCGTGGCCGTCCCGCCCGCTTCCGATGCGGCCAAGATGCCCGCGCCCCCAGGAAATTACATATCGTCGGAAGAGATAGATTGTGATCACGTCGGTGAGGACCTTCTGGCATATGTTCGCGGTTTCGAGATGTGCGGCAACTACTTTCTCTCGCCCATTCTCGCACTGCGTGATCCGCTCACCAGACGCCCCGAAATGCCAGCCGAGGTGCGGGCATTCCTGCTCAAGTGTCTACGCTTGCGTGCCGGCAAGAAAATGAACCTGGACACCGGATATCAGAGCATGGGCCAAATCGCCGGAGCCTTGATCGCACTGAGCGAACGAGGCATAGAGCATTTCTAGCGTACTGTGCCGTGCCTGTCTGCTCGACGAACGGGTTAGGGTGCAGCTCGTATGTGCTATCCGAACTTGTACCCGACGCCGTAAATGCTGTGAATCAGATGTCGACCTTCCTTGTTGATCTTTTTGCGCAGCCTTACGAGGCATTGCCTTAGCGCGCCTTCACTGCCAACCTCATCTGCTTTCCAAACCGCATTGATAATTTGTTCAGCCGTGAACACTCGCGTAGGACTGCGCATGAAAAGCTCGAGCAGCGCGAATTCCTTGGGCAGCAGTGCGATTTCCTCGTCGCCACTGTATGCGGTGCGCGTTTCTAGGTCTAGAGAAAGATTTTGATAAGTTAGTTTTTCTCCTAGATAATCATTCTTCTTTCGGCGCAGGAGCGCTTTGACACGCATCCTCAGCTCTCTTAGGTCAAAAGGCTTGGCTAAGTAGTCGTCAACTCCGACGCGAAAGCCTTCTTCTTTATCTGCAATAGTTCCCCGCCCGGTCAACATAATCACAGGTGTTCCATCTTGTCGTGCTCTCAGCGTTCGACAGATCTCAGGTCCACTCATACCTGGCAGCTGCCAATCAAGAATCAATAAATCAAATGTGTTGAATTCGAGTATCGCAATAGCGTCCTTGCCATTGGCTACAAGCTCGACGGCAAAGCGCTCTGATTCCAGCAAATCGACTACGTTGCCAGATATCGCAGGATCGTCTTCCACCAGCAAGATTTTCGCCACTTTGGTTCCACTTTTCGCCGATATGCCGCTTCAATTCTCAAGCTTACTGTCAAGCGAAGCAGCGGTCAATGCCAACGGCAGCTTGAACCAGAAACGAGTTCCGTGGCTTCCATTGATCGGACTCTTCACACCAATTGTGCCCGCATGCAATTCGACGAGATGCTTGCAAATCGCCAGTCCCAACCCGGCCCCATCCCTGGCATTCGTTTGGGTGATCTGCGAGAACCGATCAAAGAGAAACGGCTGATCGGAAAGCGCAATGCCGCACCCACTATCCACAACTGCGAAGGTCAAAAACTCGTCGTCCTTCTCCACAGAGACCTTGATATCAGCACCTTCTGGGCTGAATTTTATAGCATTGGAAAGAAGGTTCAGAAGCACTTGAATGATTCGATCTTGATCGAGATTGGCGGAAACATTTTCTATTTTTTCGACCGTAATTGCGATGGACCTTAGCGCCGCCAGTTCGGCGATGGCATCGATCGACCGAGAGACCAACTCGGGTACGGACACCGATCGGCGCTTGAGAGTCAACCCACCCGCATCAATCCGCTCAAGCTCGAGAAGGTTGTTCACCAGGTCAATAAGACGCGCCGACTCCTTGCGCGCAACATTGATCTTCTTAAGCGCTCGTTCGCCCATCGGTCCATATGTGTCCATGCCCAAAAGTGTAAGAATGCCATTGATAGCAGTCAGCGGCGAGCGCAAATCATGGCTGACCATATCCATCAACTGTTGCTTTAGTCGTTGTGCCTGTTTGCTTTCAGAAATGTCGCGAGCAACACAGAAATATAACTTGTCTTGTTCCGACCAGTTTGAACTCCAGTGCATATCCACTATGGTGCCGGATTTGTGACGAAATCCAGTTTCAAAAACTGTATTACCGTCCTGGCATAATTTTAGTTGGGAAGGATCTTCCACGAAATCGTTCAATTTCTTGCCGATCAATTCTTCTTGCTGATAGGACCAAATTTTTTGACTGGCGGGATTCACTTTGACGAATTCGAGATCCAAATTTAAAGAGCAAATCACATCGGCGGCGTTGTTCGTCAAAGCCCGTTCTTTATGGCGAGCATCAGAAAGAGCCCCCGACACCTGATGTAGGGTGCGATTAAGATCTCCTATTTCATCACTTTCTTTGGACGGTGCACCGAGCGGCTCCTCCCGCACGAGATGATTCGTATCAAGGCAAAGTGCATCGAGGCGGCCGGAAATTGCTCTGGTGAAAAATATTGTCAAACCGGCAGCCACCAAAACATCGATCACTATCCCCAACGCAATAAAATCAGTCAACCAGCGCCGTGAGACGTCCGTCTGAGCCGCCGCACGCTCCGTCATACTGCCGGTGCTTCCCAGTTCTACCAGGCTATTGGTCAGCTCAGATAGCAAATTTCTCAAGCGACCGATATTTTTGATTCGTTCTGCATCGAACGAATCAAACTCTTCTTTGTCTGGTCTGCGAAGGATCGTGATTGTTGCTTTCAATTCTCGGCTGATTGTCTCGATGCGCTGCACGGTGCGGGCTTGCTGAGAACCAGGTGTAACCAACCGCTGCAGATCCTCGATGTCCTCGTCTGCGGCACTAGATAGAACATCGAATTTCTTGAAAGCGTACGGATCATGAACGCGAGAGGCAACAAACAGCCGCATGGCATTGACATAGTAAAGTTGAGTCAGTTCTGCTGTTTTCGTCACAATTGTCCTTGCTCGAAGCTCGCGCTGAAGATCAGCTCTGGCCTGTTGAAAAAGCACAATCAGAACAAGGCAGAAGGAGACTCCAACAAACAGCGGAACCCCTACCAAAATCAGGCCTTTGTGTAGCATTTTGAGCTTGAACATATAATGCTCTTATGCCCAGAGCTGATTTTTCTGGTCAGAGGAGCGCGTTGCTCGGGACGGGTGACTTTATCGGGACAAAGTATGTTTTTGCTCTGTGTTGGTTTTCAAAATTGCGCGCGCAGCGCGTTCTAACTGATCGGCTGGCTTAGTTAATCCTGCTTTGCGGAACGCGAAGGCATAATTGACATAATCGTGGGCATTGAAGAAATTATTTTGCCGGCAGGCCCGCTCGCGAAGTTTCAAAATAGCCAGTGTAGTTGAAAGCAACTCTGCGTTGTTCAAGTTTGGCTTTGCCAATCCCCACAATTTCGCATCACCTGCAACCATGCTATGCAGGTCTTTTAGAGCATCTTCATTTGCCGGCGTACATTTGCATGACTGCAAAAACAGGTCTTTCGAACGTGTTTGATCGCCCTGCAAAAAGCAAACCAGAGCACGCAATCTACAATAGTCACCGATCAACGCATTGTCAGTAACTTTCTTGCTCTCGAGCATTTTTAGTGCCTGATCAAAATAGTTTTGGGAAACATCGAACTTACCTTCGCATCCCTCAAAGTCCGCCATCGCAAGCGTAAAACTCAATACCGTACAAGGGTCAGCGCCGGGTGCTTCCGATTCGAGCCGCAACGCCCGTTGGCACTGCACGAGTCCCAATTTGGTCCGGCCCATAAGGCAATTGATTAGGCCAGCTCTTTGATTAGCTACTGCAATGAAATGTAGATTTTTGCATCGATCACGATCGATAAACTTCAAGATTCGCTCGCATTGCTGGCTGGCTTCGTCAAAGCGTCGTGCGCCGATCAAACCGTCGATCAACCAAAGCGAATGCTCAATATACTCTGAGTCATCCTTGGTCCGTACCGAGTCTGCAACTGTTTCTCGCAAATATTTTATTGCCTGATCATCGTTCCCGCCGGCTGCAGCCACTTTGCTCAGGAGGTACACTGTTTGGAAGCGAAGCTTCCTCGATGCCGGCAATTGAAACTGTTTCACCAACGCTAACGCCTGTAGCGCATCCTTGCGCGCTTGATCGGGGCGATTGCGCTGCAGTTCTAATTGAGTAAGCAGAGTCAGTACATTGACTATTTGGTAATCATCTTTTGCCGGCTTATTCTTGAGCCGCAGTTCCAGAGCGCATGTCAGCGCCTCTATAGCTTGGTCGGTTTTTCCCTGTCCTCTATACACTTCGTATTCTCGTTCATACAATTCTGCAACGTGAACTGGCATAACGACATTACCTGCTTTGCTCGAACGTACCAGACTCAATGCTTGTTCGTACGTGGCAACGGCTTGAGGATACCGCATTAACTTTCGTTGAGCGGCGGCGAGTTCTGTTAGATATTCAAACCGCGTTGCATTGGGCAGTCTTTTGCTTAGCGATAAAGCTTTGCTTAACTCCACCACCGCTTGATCCTCGTTGCCTTGCTGGCTAGAGTAAATAATGCCGAGCGCATAATGCAAGTCTGGTACGCTCTTGTCGTTCAGTTCGTAGCGTTCGTGGATGGCGATCGCTTTCTTGAGCTCAAGTATCGCGCTAGATGGCTCGTTTTTCATCATGTACACTTTTGACAAAAGCACATAATCACCGCACAGCTTCAAGCACTCCATTAGATCTTCCTCGCTCGTAGCGGCAGTTTCGACATCAAGCGTTTCCAGTGCCTGGAAATTTCTGGCATCGTCCTCCATCAGTTGCTGCGCCTTGTTGTACTGCCGATGTTCCGCATAAAACCAGAATGTGTATTGCAGCATCGCTCTGTAGTCCGTGTCGCGGACGCCCAACTCTTTGCGCGCGTCTGAAAGAAGACCGACGAGTCTCTGCTCAGTCGCGTCATCCGGTGCATTGGTGTGCGCCAGTGCGAGCGTCTTTTGATAGCGCTCCTCAAGCGCTGTTCGTCCGATTGATTTCACAGTCTTTCTGTTACTGGCTAACATGGCTTGATCGAAGTACGCCTCTGTTTCGCTGTTGCGCTGTTGAAATACCAGGTGGTCGCGTTCGATCTTTGCCGCTTGTTTATTGTCACCAAGCAGTTCGCAATAATATTTGGCTTTCAGGAACGCATCGTTGGCAGCACCAGAAAGTCCAAGCCCAGAATAAACTTTCATCAGCCCAGAACAGCATCTAACGCCTTCCACGGCCCAGTTGTGGTCCTCGTCTGTTTTCTTGCGCGAGTGGAAATCTGCGTCAATCGGCAAGTTCTCATCGCACAAATCCATCGCACGTTTGAACAGTGAACGGCACTTTTCCTCTTTCCCATCTTTCATGTACTGCTCTGAAAGGTCATTCAATGCAGTCGCCAGTCGAACGTCATCCGGACATTGTTTTTCCGCGTCGCTAAGCTCGTCTTGATACAATGCGATCGCTCTAACCGCGTTTCCCTGTTGAGCTGCCTGCTGAGCATGGGCTCGCGTTGCAGCCAGGTCGAAATCGCCAGTCCGATCTGTTTGTCCACAGCCGCAGACCACACGACAAATCAATAGCAAGCCCACTGCTTTTCCGATAAAACGCTGCCAGCGAGATTGAGCGAATCTGCGGGAAGCGCTGCTAGATTCAGTTTCGCATCCGCTATGATCAGGCAGTTCCGAATGATGCAACGACTTAAAGAGTGTCATGAAACGGAAGAATTCTCTGATGCAGCAATTTGTTTCCTAAACACTTACATTATGTACCCGATAGATTTGCCATGTGAACCATCCAGCCTTGAAAGAATCCGATCTGTCTCGGTCAGTCCTCCTGAGAATCTTGATCAGCATCACTGCCTCGCAGCGGTTACGGCTACTGACGAATGAATGATGCGATAAACTCCGGAGAACTTCGACAGTGCGCCTCAGCCAGTCCCAGACAAGTAGGGCTGGCTGAAGTGCATTGGCGCGCTATTGGAAATTTGGCGAAGCTTTTCATCTGGAGGAAACCTGCCCGGCTCTGGCTATCCGGTTAGGAAAGAATCTGATCTGTCATCATTTATCTCCCTGTGCCTCGTTTCGAATAAGCTAGTCCAGCAGTCTGGGGGTCCGTCCTTCGAGAACCCGTCAGCATTAGCTGTCAAATGCCAAGACAGCGTACGGCACAATGATCACACGAGCATCACATTGGGCTGGGCGCATCGATAGAGAAGCAAATAGAATCAGCAAATGCCAGGATTGTCCCTATCCAGGTAATGTGTAGTCGAATCTACCAATGACTGCCTAGCCTCTGGCTTGCTGTCCACAAGGACAACTTGGCTGCCAGAAGCTCGTACGAAAAAACCGGGATGAATGAATTGCCTTATGTCTGATACCAGGCGAAGCACATGTGAATGGCCAGCTTGTATTATGAGCTCAACAGGGGTTTTGAAAAATGGCTTTGAATGCTGAGTCTTTGCAGAAGAAAATCTCCGCTCACATTGGCGACGTTCCGAAGACGCTGCGGACAGTTTCAATCGCGATCGAGGCGACCTTACCAAACTCCGATGTTGCAGTGCCTCACAGAAGATTAGGTGGATCGGTTATTCACATGAATGTGCCCGTTGCGGTTGGCAAGCTAAAATCAACTTCCTGGTTCACCATCCCTATCGGCTCCCTTCTTTTCCTCCTGTATTTCCTGGGAATAGCACAGCCTTCTGTTTTCGCAGACTCCGATCGGAACGACCTGGCGGCACGATTGGCAAAGCACCAGTTTTACCGAATTCCCGGTAAGTATATGTCACTATCTCTGCAGAATCTGACTGAGAGTCAGAAGCAGAGTATTCTCAAAATTTACCCAGATGCATATGAAGCACAGCTCGACAAGCTGAGACACGAGCGCGAAACTAAGATGACTGCAGAGTTTATGCGACAGGGAGAATATATCCTGGAAGCAGAAACCGAATGCATTTCAACGTTGCCTGACAATACGGAGCCCAAAGTGAGACAAGAGATTTACAGACTGTCAGCAGAATTGGCCAGAATGAAGTGGTCCAAGTGGACCCAAGCCAAGAAAGTGCTGTCTCACGATCAGGTTTGCCAGCTGGAGCAACAGATTGCGCACAGCAGCACAGCCGGTGCGCCGTCCCCCCGTCAATTAGACCCGATCAAGGAAATGGGCACGTCGATTCTGCAGGCGGAGATCCGCTCCCGCAAGTGAACTGAAATAACTGATGGTTGTGGGCGCGGATCTATTCATCACGGAAGATGCCAGCGCCGGCTAGCAAGCCAGAATCCAGGGCTGGCTTCTGCCAAGCACGAACAATGCAGCGACCTGTATAAGCAGGCAGCGGACAACCAAACACCTTTTCCTCAGCGGTTTTGTTCACCGTAATTCCCGCGCGCTGCCAATATTTTGCCAATCGTGTCGGCTAGCATCAAATTGTCCCTTCCCCCAAACACCCCAAATGACAAAATTACTTCGACTTGCCGTTTTGGCAATCGCTTCAATTCTGGTTCAATCACTAACACAGCCTGTAGCGCAAGGAGCGGACGGCGCGCAATTAGCTCCGGGCATGCAGCAGGCGCAGCTGCAGCATACCCGAGAGGAAGCGCGAGCGCTATTCCTGGCGGCGCAATTCGATCAGGCTGCGCAGAAGTGGAACGCACTCTGCGGCACTGCGTGTGCTACGTCATACGACTACTACTGGCTGGGAGAATCTCAGTACCACCTCGGAAAGATGCAAGAGGCTGCTGCATCTTTCGAGTATGCATTGCAAAAAGGTCCGCAGCTGGACCTCGTCTATAGCAGATTGGCTGAAACATATTTGGCCATCAAACAATGCGACAAACTCAAGTCAACATGCACCAACGGACTGAGCTTGGTGCGAGATCCAGCCGTGCGAGCACAACTGGAAATGTATGCCAGGCTTGCTGGGCGTCCGTTGCCAAAGCCGACACGTTCCCAAAACGACAGCAGGGGGCATCATGGTGCCAACGGTTAAAACATTGACTAAGCCAAGGAATGCTAGAGGAACGCTGTTTGCCGAACTGCCTGTTGCTCTGTACATTTTGATTTTCTTTTTCACCATTCCAATGCTGGACCTGGCAGCTATTTCGGTGCGCTCTTGCTTTCTCTACATTTCTGCTCATATGGCCACAGTTGAAGCGGCTCGTGCCACCACGTTTCAAGCTGACCCAGTCGGGCAGCTTTCGGCAAAAAACCTGGCAGACAAAGTAGCTAGAGAAGTGGCCACAGGTTACACAGGCGTGTCAGTAAACAGCGTTGTAACCTCGATTTTGATCACCGACACAAACACCCTCAATCAAACTCGCAGTATCGTCAAGCTGACCACGCCTGCTGACGTATCCGCTAACACATATCAAATAGAAGTTCAAGTTTCTGGTTCGGTACAAGCGCTAATTCCTTTTAGCAATGGGCCGTTTCCGCGCATGCCGGGGCTGAACGCTCCAATCACACTGACTTTTACCGACCGCCAGCTTTGTGAAAATACTCAGGGACTAACCAAATAACATTTGGAGATGAGAATGACACTCCCAACAAAAAGATTTTCGAGACCGCTCAAACAACGGACGCAGAAGGGTGCAACCTTCATGATCCTGGCTGCATTGATCGGTCTGGTGATTCTGCCGGCATTTGCCTTTACCGGTTTTGAAATCGCTCGCGCTGTATTTGGTCAACAGCAGCTGTACAACGCTTGCGATGCAGCCGCACTGGCGGCGGTGGCGACATTGGCCAGCGCGGACAATACCGATCCCACGAAATCTCATAACGACGCCATGCAGGCCGCCCTCAAGATCTTCCAGCAAAATGCTGTCTTGGGCACACAGCTAACACAGACCTCGATCTCGGCCGCTGCACCGACAACTGTGCCGGCTAACACGGCGAGCCTTTTCTTCGAATTCGTCAATCCGATTACAAAGGCAGTCGAACCTATTTCAAGTCCAGACGCGAAGATAGTCAGAGTTTATTCCACATACGGAGCGCCGCCTGCCTTTGGCAAATATCTCGGCTTGTCGACATACAGTTTGCGAGCCATGGCCAAAGGAGCCGTTCCCCAACTCGATATAGTGTTTTGCTTCGACGTTTCAGGCTCCATGGACGATCAAACCCCGGTCACCTGCGTGAAGAGAAAGTGGGACGCAGCGTTAGGCAAAGTCGTTTACGACGTGCAGACTGGTGCCAATGGCTTGGCTCAAGGCAATCTGTACAACGCGATGCGCCCTGGTCCGACCGGCAGCAGTCTCAACGGAGCAACTCCTCAAAATCTGGAACTCGCCTATTACAATTCAGGCATGTATTTTTCAGAACAGCTGGCGAGTTTGACGAATACACCAGGTCTGCGCGGTCAAGGCGGTTTTCCGGATCAGGGCAAGCCTCCAGGTAATTGTCCGCCCGGAACGGCACCAAGTTGGGACGGTTATCCCGTGTTCACCGACATGATCGTGAACATTGATGGCAATGCGAAATTCAATGGTTTCTCTTACAGAGGATACAACTTTCCGGATCTAGCAACAGTCGTGGAAGCGTCACGCGGCAACCTCGAAAACAGTACCGTTTTCTCAGACAGCAAAGCAAACACAGCCGTCAAAGTTTCCCCGATCGGTGGCTATCAGCAAGCATATACGGAAGCCGCCGCCCTGCAATTGCAACCAATCAAGGATTCGAAGGACGCCTCGTTGCAATTCACGAACATCCTCAACACCGACACTGATTGCCACTTCGGCTTCGTCGCCTTCGATGGTGAAATCGGTACAGCAGCTAATTCCACCGAGGATTGGTACACACTAGATATCGACACACCATACGGAGCGATTCGCCCGATGGCACTGCCGATGATTGCAATCAGTCCTACCGCGGGTAATACTGGATACACCAGCGTAAATGCCGCTATCAATTCTTGTGTTCCACTAGGTTCCACTAATATCGGCGCCGCAGTGCACCAGGCGGTCCTCGATTTGAAAGCCAATCATCGCCCAGACAGCGTGCGTGCGATTGTGTTGTTCACAGATGGTGAGCCTACCGTTCCTTCAGGACCACTAGACTCCGATCCCTGGATGAACGCTCGAAAGGCTGCAGTGGAAGCGCAAGCCGAAGGCATTCCCGTCTACACCATTGGTCTGGCTCAGAATCCCGAAATCGTGGCCGATGAGACCGCAATTCTCAATGACACGAACAACAATGCCACCACGGGAGGAATGGCTGCGATAGCCGGAAACGGTGGAACTTTCAATCTGGTAACAGACAGCCGCCAGCTGAGAACCTCTTTCGAAAAGATTGCGCGTCACCTCGTGGAACTCGTCGCAGCCGGATAACGTGAATAGTCGCATTCAATTGAGGTCAAATCAGATGTCTCTACAAGCAAGCCGCAAATTAAGGTCCACGCGCGCGCATACGGCACTAGAACTTGTCTGCTCAATGTTTTTCCTGACTATATTTGCGTTACTTGGCGCGGACATGGGGGTGATCATGCTGGGCGCCTATCAAAACGACAGAGCCTGCCGGGATGCGGCTCGCAGTGCTGCCCTTGGCCAAGACGCAGTGCAAAGCACAAAACTGGCCATCGCCGCACTCAAAGCGCATGCGGGAGACGGATACTACTTTTCCAATCCAGCGTTGAACGGAGCGATCGTTTACAACGACTTCCTCGGTAACCCGCCTCCACAGACCTCACCGTTCGTCACGGTAAGCACTCAAACCACTGCAAAGGCACCATTTGCACCGTTGCACTATTCCGACAACGCCATCTTTTTGGACGGAGGAACAATCACGTTCAAACAGAAATACACTTTTCCGATCGTTCGAACCAAATGACGTTCGCCTGCTCCATGCCGTCAAGCTCTTAGGATTGGAAGATAGGTACTTCAGTTCTTGACCCAATTTCTGATGGCTCAGGTCCGACTTTTGTTGGATCCTTCATGGTCTCTCCTACCAAGTCCGCGATGCCTCCACGCGGTGCATTCTCCTATCTAAATGCTCACCTGATTGGCAACACCAAAATAAAGGTGCGCGCCGTGGTGCCAGCGATGGAATAAATTCAAGTTGCAACGCTAAGATCGAAAATTCGGCTCAAAACCGGAAGACGGCGGACAGTCGAAAGGCAAATCTAAAAAATCAGATTGTTATATACTGAGCATTGAACCCTTGGCAGCTCTGGAGCGTTATAGAAGGAGGAAGGAATAATGAGGGCCCTAGTCATGGATGATGAACCAATTTCCTTGCAGACTCTGCATTCTGAGCTCCAGAAAGGATTCAAATCAATCGGAAATGAAATAACTGGCGAGCTGCGCTCGCTCCGTCAGCACATGGACAAGAAGCTCGACGAACTAAATTCCCGACTCGACGACACAAATTCCCGACTCGACGAGAAACTTAATGGCATAACCCACTTGCTACTTCTTAATAATGAAGCGATGGAAGACCTCGAGGGTCCGGTCATTCAGATGAACACGCAACTGGTTAACATCAGTTCGCGCCTTAGAGACTTGGAAAGAATTGTTCGAGGTCGGTAGCGAAATACCCGTATCCACAAAGTATGAGGAGGTGTTCAGAATGGCTTGCCAGGACGATTTTGAAAAGGAAATCAAAGAAGTACGGCGTCAGATTCTAAACATTCGTCGCCAAAAAACCGATGCGATCAGAGGACAGGCTTTCAAAGAGGCTGCCAAATTTCGAAGGCAAGAAACATGGCTTGTTTCCAAATTGCAGAAGTTGGAGCACAAAATGCTTCCGGAAATTACTGACAGCGATAACCAGCCTGTATCAGGGCATCGCGTGAGGCTCTTGGAGATGCTAGTCGAACGATTGGAAGCGCGTGTAGAAGAACTGGAAAGACAAATAGCCTTCGGCGACTAGCAATGTCCGTTGCCGCTGTCAAAGCGCATGCGGGAGATGACGCTCTCAGGCTCCCAGCCGCCAAACTGTCAACTTCGGTCAGAATAAATTTCAATTTGCCAGATATTTGCCGAAATTGCCCGCTAGAGTGTAGACAGTTGCATTAGTGCAATCGCCTTCCCCGCCAAAGTATAGTCCACTGCCACAAAGGTGGCTTTCCTCTTCCCGCACAAACTCTTAGTTAGGCCCAGTCACCCCTTGGAACTGGCTTCCGTTTCGCGTCCGCAGGAGAATAGCGATGACAGATCGTGCCGTAGAATCATTTGCTCCACAACCCATTGCTCACCCCGATCTTAATTTAGTCAATCTCTCAAAAGGTTCGCACGCCGCAGCGCTGAGCGATTCGGCGAAGACCGACCAGCTAGGCAACCGAGCGGCTGGCGCACCGCCTGTGGAGACAGTGGGCAAGCCGCCTGTGGAGACAGTGGGCAAGCCTCCTGTTGAACCACCTGGTAAACCGCCGGTAGTACCACCAGACAAACCGCCCGTAGTGCCACCTGGTAAGCCGCCTATTGAACCACCTGGTAAGCCGCCTGTGGTGCCGCCCGGTAAACCCCCTATTGAGCCACCCGGTAAGCCGCCTGTCGAACCACCCGGTAATCCGCCTGGTCAACCCACTCTTGAGCAGCCATCTCCGATGGGCTCGCTTACTTTGCCACCATGGATACCACACCGCACCGCACGGCCAGTCACTCCTCTCCAACCAGTAACTGGCGACGCACCAGTCATTCCAAACGCGCCGCCAAGTCCATCCCGCATTCCAACACATTTGACTGAAGTCCAGGAATACCAGGCACACTTTGGTCCGCCGACTTTGCCTGAACAGAAACCGGCTGCGTTGACTATCCAGCATATTCCAGATCTACCGGAGCCGAAGGTGCCACGTTTTGAAACTCCGACCGGTGTATGGACTGGCCAGGGTATCCGAGATGCCGCATTCGAGGCTAAATACAAAGCGGAATTTTCTTCCGGAAAACATACATCGAATCATCACGAACATCTTCTTAGCGACGCCATCGGCTTGAAAGTCGATGTAGATCAGGTCGGTACCGGAAAAGACAGGGGCTGGACCAAACACGCTACCGAAATGGTGATCGGCGATCCGTTCCATGCCGGGCAATGGCACCACGAGGGCCCGGGCAATACCGTAATTGCGGCGCACGTTTCATTCAAAGGCAATCCTGGGCCTTTTGCAGAACTGCGCAACCTCGGCATGCACGGTCATGGAGCCAAGGACACTGTGACATTGGAATCAGCCGACGGCAAGCGGACGACTTACGCGTACTCAGACCGTACAATTTTGAAAGATCCCCACGATCAAAAAACATGGGACAAAGTATTCGCTCCTGGCGATCCAGAACACAAGCAACTGCATCTGGTGACATGCTGCGGCCCCTTGGACAGTCACGGTCTGTACAAATGGAGGTTGATCGTCGAACTGAACGAAGTCAAGCCACATGATGCGAATGCTTTAGCGCCAGGTGCAAAGCACTTCGATCTAACGCACAAGGATGCCACCACTCCTCTAAGCACACCTAGGCCGGTCGACGCTACCACTCCTCTAACCAATTCCAAACCGATCGACGCCACCACTCCTCTGACCAATTCCAAACCCATCGACGCCACCACTCCTCTGACCAATTCCAAACCCATCGATGCCACCACTCCTCTGACCACTTCCAAACCCATCGATGCCACCACTCCTCTGACCAATTCCAAACCCATCGATGCCACCAGTCCTCTATCCACTTCTACGCCTGTCGATGCCACTACTCCTCATCAGTCCGCCAACTCCATAGACGTCATCACTACTGCAGCTAATGGGGTTACTCCACAGACTCGTATTATTTACGACTCTCGACGTGCACACGGCAACTTGAGTGGAATATCTGCAGAACTTGGAGCAGATCAAAATGGGCTGTCTTATGCCGCGGTCGGTCCCAATTTTACCTTCCAGCACGATCGAACGATCGCCACCGCCAATCTCAGATTAGGTCTGGGAACCGGTCACTTAATTCAATCAGCGGATCTGCCGATCCGAGGAACCAGCGGTGTATCACTCTCCAGTCAGTTTGTTGTCGCGCAGCAACTGACCGACAACACTCGCGTGTATGCCGGCGGCGCATTAGGATTTCAGCCCGGGAACCATATCGGCTATCAAGGATTCCTTGAGACTGGGGTGACGCACAACTTCAGAAAACTAGGAGTGGGCGCCGCGTATCAAGAATCGAAGGTCGACGGATTCTCCCCAACCTCCTATGCGGTACTTCGTGCGTCGTATCACCTGACAAAATCAACCGATCTCGAACTCACAGCTGGAAAACGCTTGAGCCACCAATCTGGTGATTCTTCAGGCTCGTCGACCTTGTTCTTCGGTGCCAGCCACAGATTCTAATGAGGATAGCGAATAATGACATTTGAACAAGCAACGACATCGACTCTAGACTCCCACCTAAAGTCCAATCCGATTGAAATCCAGTTCTCAACAACATCCGACAAAATAGGATCGGCTGCACCTTCAGCAGAACTCAAGCAAGCCAATGCGTTCTTCGAAAGGATAAAGGAAAAAGAGCGCGCAAGCCTGAAACTGCCAAATCTGCAATTCGATGTTACAGAACAGGGAAGCGGCCAGCATAAAACATATGTTTTGAATGAGACGCAAAAGCCCGACAAAACAACGACTATCACTCGTCCGCAGGTCGGCACGTTCCATTTGGATGACAATGGAAATATGACCACGTCAGCCCAAGAGCTGACTATCGCAGCCGGCGGTTCATCGACTCTTCGCGAAACCAACCAATACACGGATGCAAAAACCGGACAAGTCACGACGCAAGTTTACGAGGGACCGGTACCCACTAAGGCGAACCAGCAGACGCGTTTGAATGAAATGTCAGAGACAACCATTAAGGCTGATGGGCAGGTAGTTTCCTCGACTACATTTGCGTATGCATCTGGAACAATCAGGGAAACCAAAGTAGACAATCAGGACGGTCAAGGAAGCAAAACGCAAATTTTTGAAGGAACAGACAAAGATCACCTGAAACAAAAATCCGAAGTCGTCCATCAAAAAGACGGTTCAACAATCTCCACCGATTTTGCATACGCCGCAGGACAAATGACGGAGACCATTCGCAGTAAGAATGCGGACGGCACCGCTACGACCCAGGTGCTGGCGGGTCCTGACACAGACGGACTCAAGCCTCAGTCCAAGTTGATTGACTCAAAAACCGGCACAACTTCGCGCACGTTCGAATACGGTCCAGGGAAAACCACCGAAACCATCATTGCCAATGATACTGCCACCGGTGCAAGGACGACCACGATACTCGATGGTCGTGACAAAGACAATTTGCAAATCAGATCCGAAGTTACAGAACAAAAAGGAGTGAAGACCACCTCGACGTTCGAATATTCCGGACAAAACACGACAAACACAATTGTCACCGAAACAGCTGACGGTCGGACAAAGACTCAGGTGTTCGCGGGCAAAGGAGACGACCTCAAGCCGCAGTCAGAAGTAATCACCGCGAAAACCGCTGATGGCAAAGGCCAATCGGAACTCTTCCGTTCCACGTTCGACTATTCGTCGGCAAAATCTACTCAAACAAATATCACTCACAACTCAGATGGTTCGACTGCGACACAAGTATTCGAAGGAGACGGCGCACAGCAGCGGCTCAAATCAGAATCAATCGTGACAAAAGCAGCCACACAAACGACGACCATGGACGACATCGTTGACGCCAAACAACAGCAGATTGGGAGACGGGCAACAGTAGTTAAGCACGACCTCACTTCTAATCAGATAACAACTTCAGTTTTCGAAGGAACCTCGGACGATCATCTAAGTCCGCGAAGCCTAGTCGTCACCGACGCCAACAACAAGGAACTAAAACACGCGACGTTCGAAAACATCACAGATGCCAATCACAACGTCGTCGGCATCCGTGAAACGCTGGCCACTCACCCGGACTCGAAGACTCTCGTTACTTCAATCTTCGAAGGTTCAAGCCAATCAGATTTATCTGAAAGAGAACGCACCATAGCCAACAACGGCAAGGTAGTGAAGCACTACGTAACCAACCAAGGCGGCGACCTGGTAGAGAAACACTAAAAGCTGCCATTACACTGACAAAGATCCTATCTATCGCTAGCTCAGTTCTCTTTGAGAAGCAGCCGATCTCGACAAATGCGCACAACAGCAATCGAATCTAGTCGGCGTCGCGCATAAGGGAGTTCATGAGCTGAAACAGCTCGTTAAGATCCGGTTGCGCAACAAGAAAGGTGAGTTCGGTAAATGTTGATATCAGCTCGACAATGTTTAATCTTCTAACAGCGAGTATTCGCAGTAGAGCAAAATACATGTTCGGCGTTTCGATATAGATCTGCCCGAATTGCACTGTCAGCGCAGCAAGGTGCTCGAGCAACAGCTTAGGTTTATCAGGCTTGAACGTTCTTAAGATTGCTTGCGACATTGACATCGGAGCAAATATTGAAATTTCGCTAGCACCGTATGTGATGGTAAGAAAGTCAGCCTGAGCAAATTCTTGCGCGGTGTACAACTTTTGCGCGCGCAGTTTGTTCGCAGTTGTTTTGTTGAAAGTAATCTCGGCGAGGTTCGATTTGACGGCTATGCCTTCCAACTCAACTTCGGGCAGCAACGGATCTTCGTTTGTCAGCTCAGCTGATAAACGGGAAAGAGCCACCACAATCGTTCCCAGTTGAACGGGCTTATGTGCGCGCCGCGCGACTTCAGGTTGAATCCGCTTTGCGTACGCGGACAGATTCAGCGTGTGGCGAGAAAGTACCGTCAACTCGGGCTCAGACGAGAAAACGATGCTTCGGACGATGTCACTTACCTTTAGCATACTTGTAACATATATAACAAATCAGGCAGAAATGTATCAAATCGCTGAAAATTTTACATCTGCCGGCAATCATCGTACAGTCAATAACCGCACACACCGTTATCCAGAGAGGCAGGACATGGCAGTTTCAATTCGTTCGGCAAGCACAGAAGATGCAAATCAGCTTTATCAAATGATTTGCGAACTCGCGCGCTATGAGAAAGCTGAGCACTGCGTCAAAGTGACGGCAGCAGATTTGGAGCGCCAACTCGCCCAGGACGACGCGCCGTTTGGTTGCTTGATTGCTGAGAAAGACGGACGCACATGCGGCTTCGCCCTGTATTTTTACGCTTATTCGACCTGGGAAGGTTCAGCGACCATCTATTTGGAGGATCTATATGTAAACCCGAATTTCCGTGGTGCCGGGATTGGAGCTGCATTGATGTCGTTCCTTGCGGAGATCGCTCAGCAGAAAGGTTGCCGCCGGCTTGAATGGTCCGTCCTCGACTGGAATGCGACAGCAATCGATTTCTACGAGCGCCTCGGAGCAAAACCCATTGCCGGTTGGACTAGATATCGTATGGATGCGCTTACAATTCAAACGTTCGTTTCAAATACACGGACTCAGGCACCGTGCGAAGTGGCATAGCCACTAATTGCAGAATGCATGTTACTGATAAGCGCCGGCTGCTTGATGAGAACAAACAGCGAATACGCCAACTCGAATATAAACAACAATCAAGTCGGCAATCGCTCTCTCGG
>Ga0182024_10002235_pt1 | contig 48571 bp, 39 predicted proteins | sample P32metaG_FD_120480 | JGI IMG/M metagenome (GOLD analysis project Ga0182024, IMG submission 120480) | Permafrost microbial communities from Stordalen Mire, Sweden - P3-2 metaG (Illumina Assembly) | ecosystem: Environmental > Terrestrial > Soil > Wetlands > Permafrost | place: Sweden: Stordalen...
GAGGGTTGCTCCAAACGGAGGCATATTCTTTTTGCCCTTATCAATTTGGATGTAGAAATCGGCATCGGTCTTCTTTTGAACATCGGCGGAGCGGAGGTCGGCGGCCCTAAGAGCCTTTCCGAAATTGGTGTTGCCACTGCCATCTTTACCGTGACACTTTTCGCATTTCTCCTGGAAGACTTTTTGGCCGTTCGCTGCGCTTCCTGTCTGCGCCTGGGCCGGATTGGTGATCGCAAACGGGAATGCCAGTAATAGGACCACGCCGACTTTGTGCCATTTCCTCACGATCGAGACTCGCTCCATGTTCTCTCCTGGACATTTCCGGCTAGGGCAATGGGTTACTCACGCTGGATGCTAGGTCTGTTTGACGCGCATTGCCGTGACGGGAAACACGCTTCATTGTGTCTGCCGTCACGAAACGGTCCTGCGGCGAACACGCGAAGCTGCGTGATCGGCCCCGGTATTTCTGAACCAGGCGAAGTCGAGGCTGACCCAAGTGCGAAACTGAAGGCGCTTCCTTCAGAGCACAACCAAGTCCAGCCGCTCACGCAGGGAGAGATGCAGCGGCTCTTGGCGGCGACTGATAACTGCGGGTTCTCGCCAGAAGTCGCCTGTCGTGTCAAGACTGTCACGTTGCTCATGCGATGGAGCGGTCTGGCGTGCATGGACGCCACCACGCTCAGACGTGATGCCCTCGGTGATGATAACAACTTGACACGACGAACTCCCCGACCGCGTCTCCTCGCGGGTCAAGCTCGGCTCCATTTTATCTCCCGCACAATGCTCTGCTCTTACTGACGCTAAAGTATGCATGCCGCCTCACATCTGGCATCGGGTACCGATAACCGGCGGATTCTCTCCGCTATCAGGCGCTCCCTGATTCTCTAGACATCTTCGATTCGCCATTGGAATGTCTGCCGTATTCCAAGTCACCTCGGGACGTGAGTGGAATCACGGCCAGAGTGCGCTGGCAGGCTTATTAGTAGAAACAGGGGGAAGAAAAAGCAAGACTCCTTAAGGAGGTAGGAAAGTGACCGATCGGATGCTCGTCATTCCTAGGAAAAAGGGGCGTAGGAGGAGATCCACGGAAACCGCGAAAACGCTTTACGGCTTAGAAGTCATTGAAAATAGCTTAATCTATCCGCTGCCGAAAGGCCGACTCTTCTGCGATTTTTCCCCGGCTGCGCAAGCGAAACTGGACGCCATATCATCTTCTGCGACCTATCACAAAGGCGAGATCCTGTTCGCCGAAGGCCAGGCTCCCCGCGGCATTTTCGTGATCTCCAAGGGCCGCGTAAAGTTATCGGCCAATGCCTCTGATGGAAAGTCATTGATCATCCGGATGGCGGATATCGGGGAAGTCGTGGGTCTACCGGGAACGATTTCAGGCAAGCGCTATGAATTGACAGCCATGGCATTCGGGCCTGTTGAGGCCAGTTTCATCCCCCGGAAACCGTTTCGAGACTTTGTGGGGACGCATGGTGATGTTGCTCTGCGGGTCGCGGAGATACTCAGCGACATCTACTATGCTACTTATCTCGAGGTACGCTACCTCGGACTTTCAGGGTCGGCGGAAGGAAAGCTGGCTCGCTTCCTATTGGATTTGACGGCGGACCAGAATCACGATCATGGACACGCGCGAGCGAAGTTGACTCTCACTCACGAAGAAATTGCGGACATGGTTGGCACCTCCCGCGAGACCGTGACGCGCCTGCTTGCGGAATTTAAGCGCAAGCGCCTCCTGGATATCCACGGTTCCAGGCTGCTGATCGCGAACAAAGCTGGTCTGCAGAAATTGCTGGCCTGATTGTTTCTTATCCTGGAGCCTTTACTGTCCGTACTCCAAAACGATCCCACAAATCTTGCTTTGTGATAAAGATCACAGAACTGCCACGGTCCTCGGATGGATAATTCAGTCGAGGGTGCAAACCCCAGAAAATCAATTACCTGCGGAAGGCAACACGAATGCGGGAATTTAAGGCGCGCAGTGTTGGTATACCCGTCACGATTTGCTCGCTGATGGGGATACTTTGCGCACCGGCGAAAGCCCGTCAGGATAAACCAGCCCCCGCCGCAGCCGCGCCGCTTCATCTGATGCCGCCGAGTACGTCGGTTCCGAAACCTGCAAGACCTGTCACGAAGAATCTAACAGCTGGGAGAAAACGCCGCACTGGAAGGCCACACGAGAACAGTGGGATGGGCGTACGATTGGTGACGCTTTTGAACCAAAAAAGAGGAGATTCCGGTTAACGTGGTCGGGTGTGATTCTCGCGGTTGGAGGTCAATGATGGAAATTCCGGACCGTATGTTACCCAGGAGGAGAACCCAACTCCGACCTTTGTTCCAGACGTTGACGCTGGCGTTCTGTTTCAGCTTCCTGGGTAGCGGGGCGCTAGCGCAGAAAATGCCCGAGTCTGTGCAGGGCACGTCGGTGTCCGCGAAGTTCCTCGAAGGCAGTCCTTCCGATTACGCCGGCGCTGACCGCTGCCGCTCCTGCCACAAGCCAGAGTTCCGCGAGTATGAAAAAACCGCTCACGGCAAGGTGACCGTTCCCGACAAGAGTTACATCTCGGGCTGCGAGGTTTGTCACGGCCCGGGGAAAGCTCACGCGGACGCCATCGAGGCTGCGGAGGGCGACGAGGGCAAGACCGCGCGTGCGCTCGAGGAGCAACCCATCTTCTCGTTCAGCGTCAATGCCAAGGTCTCGGCCGCGCTAAAGCAATTTCCCATCTTTCATTTTCGCTCGGACGCGAAAGAAAACGCGGCGCACTGCCTTCTGTGCCACGTAAGCAGCAAGCAACAAGAACTCTTCGAACACTCCGCGCACGTTTCGCACGGGTTATCGTGCGACCAGTGCCACACCGCCCATCTCGTGGAGGAAGTCAAAGATCAGAGCAAAGGAGACCTCAGCTACCCACAAGGCTACTTTTTCCAAGTGCCGCGCCTGCCGGACGAGGTCCGCTGGCTGCACAACAGCCTGTTAAAGCAGTCCGAGCCCGGACTTTGTTTCACCTGCCATGGCACGGTTCAGGCTGAGTTCGCCTTGCCGATCCATCATCGCGTGCCCGAGAACCTGATGAAGTGCACCGACTGCCACAATCCCCACGGCACCATGAACCTGGCCAGCCTCAATAAGCCGAACTTTGAGACTTGCGTAAAGTGCCACGTGGAGAAGCGCGGGCCGTATGTGTACGAGCATCCGGCAGCGAAAGTGGAGGGCTGCGTTTCCTGCCACAATCCGCACGGCAGCACCAATCGCATGCTGCTGGTGCGGCGCGAGGGCCGCCAGCTCTGCCTGCAATGCCACACCGGGTTCCACACTCAGGCGGGCGTGCCTCACTCGCGCCTCGGCTTCCAGGCCAGCGGCGAGTGTACCCGCTGCCACGTGGCCGTTCATGGTTCGAATTCAGATGCAACGTTGCTGCGATGAAGGGAGCCACCATGAGATCGAGATACCGCTTCATCCGCCTGGCGGCCTTTGCGCTTCTTCTTCCGGCTACACTCCCCGCCACACTGCGGGCCCAGGACGGTGAAGGCTACGAAGCTCCTCCCATCACTCTGGGAGGATTCAATACCCAAGGATCGGTCACCTTCGGCTATCGCTTTGCGGACGTCAAGGGCTATCAGCCGATGTACCTGGAACTCCTCGACCTGCGGCCTGGCCCGCGCGTGATGGACTTCAATATGTTCGGCGAGGCTGCGGGGAAGGCGAATCCTTTCGCCGACAGCTACTCGCTCTCCATGAGCGGTCTGGGCGGGGATCCATTCCCGACGGCGCAATTGACCGTGACCAAGAACAAGCTCTATGACTTTCGCGCGAACTGGCGACAGAGCTACTACAACTGGAACCAGAATGACAACGTTGTGCTGCCTATCGCGGCCGTGGGAACCGGATTGGGTACAGGTCTTACCGACAACCACAACTGGGCGACGGTGCGAAAGTTTGGCTCGGCAGACTTAACTCTGCACGCCACCAATCGCTTGCGCTTCAATTTCGACTACTACCGCACCACGGACAACGGGCCCACCTACACCACGCGCTCCCTTGATTTGCTGGACTCGCCGAGCTATTGGGGCACGTTCGCCCGCGCCAACCCTTACTACCTCTACGCCCCGCTCAGTGACGACACCAATCGGTTTACGGGCGGCGTGGATTATACCTATAACTCCTGGAGCTTCCATTATGCCCTCGGATACCAGACTTTCACCGAAAACATCAGCCTGAATAACGTCACCTCGCCGGAACTCAGCATCGACCCTGTGGCGAGCTCTACTCTGGAGCCGCTCACGTCCCTTTCCTGGTCGCAGTACCGGCGGCTGACGACGCCCATCAGCGAGTTTTCTTTCGTGGGAAAGTCGCTCGCGAAACTCCAGTGGCGCGGGGGATACATTTTCTACCGCTATCGTGGCCCAGCCAACTTTGACCAGTCGGTGAGCGGCGTTGCCCCTGGCTCGACCGGAACCAACACGCCTTACACGTTCAGCCAGAGCGGGCGCGCCACCGTGACCGAACCGGACAACATCCTCAACCTCGGGTTTACGTACCAGATCAACGACTGGTGGAGTCTGAATGCCGACTACCGCTATTCGCGCATGAGTAGTGAAGGCATCGGCAATTTCGGGAGCCTCTTTTCCCAGGGCACGACCGGGGCAACCCCTTCGAGCGGGATAGACGATATCGTCTGGCGCGACGCTCTGAGCGACCTTGACATCAACTTTGACTTCACTCCGATTCGCACGCTGGTCATTCGTCCCGGCATCCACCTGATGAAAGCGGATGTGATATCGATCGACGACGGCGTGATCGATCCGGCGCTCACGTTGGAAACCAAAACCGCAATGCCGGAGATCAGTTTTGGATATCAGCCCTCCAAGAAGTTCAGCATCCGAGGCGACCTGCACAGTTTTGACAACGGAGCCTCTTATACCGCCATCACGCCGCATACGGGGGTGGGCGGGCACCTGGTAGCCCGCGTTCAACTTACCCCCAAGCTCTCATTCGAAGACGAGATGAACCTGACCAACAGTAAGTTCGTCGCTACGAACTTCCAGAATAACGTCCACTCGAACGCCGCGACTTTGTCTTACTCGCTGACCGACCGGTTTTCGATATTCGGGGGGCTCAGCTATCTTAGCTATTTCGCTCAAGGTGACATCGTATATGCTCGGGGTACTCCACCACTCAATGACCTGTTGCGGGATCAGGAGGTGAATCGGGTGTGGCAAGGTGGTGTGGAAGCGAAGCCTACAAAGCGTCTCGGCCTGCGGCTGAGCGGGAACTTCGATCGCTCCACCGGGCTCGGCCAGATCAGCGGCGAACCTCCGGCCTACGGCCCTCTCACATGGCCTCTGGTTACGGGCACTGTGTACTACGCTCTTCCCAAAGCCGGCCGTCTTTCGATCGATTTACAACGTACTTACTACACTGAGCAAATCGTCACGGGCAACAATTTCCAGGCAAATTTGTTAACCATCCGCTGGACGCGAGACTTTTGAGCTGAGGAGGAATTTAATGAGCTTGTGTTCGAAGGGCTTGATGAAGGGCAGCTGGCTCAGGGCCATGCTGGCTCTGGCGGGGCTGGTCTTTTTCCTGACGTACCTACCTAGACCCGCCGCGCAGCAGATTGCCGAAGATATTTACGGCCACAAGTGCGCCGTTTGCCATGGGAAAGATGGATTAGGGAACACCGCCAAGGGTAAGAAGGTCCACGTTAAAGATGTCCACACCAATATGAAAGACTCGGAAGCTGACATGGTCAAGGTCGTGACCGACGGCAAGGGCGACGATATGGACTCCTACAAAGGCGAATTCACGCCCGACCAGATCAAAGCTCTTGTGGACTATTACCGCAGTCTGGGACAGAAGTAGTAACGGACAGAAGTAGTAACGTACAGAAATAGCAACGTACAGAAATAGCTAACGGACAGAAATAGGCAAACACACGCTCAACCGTGATTTACCGGGCCGGTCGTCATGATGATAACTCCGATGCTCATCGAAGTCGTCTTTGTCAGCATCGTGGTGGTGCTGGCGATTCTAGTGGCCACCCGCGCCGAACTCACGCGAGAGCGAGGCGGCAAGATTCTGGCCTTTGCGACGCTTTTCGTTCTGCCCGCAGTGGCGGTTGGACTGGGTTACTCGGAACACATGGAGCGCGCCACCAGCACGCAGTTCTGCCTCTCCTGCCACGTTATGTACGATTTCGGCCGCAGCCTCTACGTCGACGACCCGAGTTACATCCCGGCCAAGCATTTTCAAGACAATCTCGTTCCGCGCGATCATGCCTGCTATACCTGCCATACGGACTACACCATGTTCGGTACTGCCCACGCCAAATTTCGCGGACTGCGCCACATTTATGTGCAGTACGTCGGGAAGGTGCCACAGCCGGCTGACATCAAGCTCTACACACCCTTCAACAACCGCGAGTGTCTCCACTGCCACGCGGGAATGCGCGCCTTTGAAGAAGAGCCGAAGCACAGCAAGACTCCCGACATGATGAGCCGGATCAACTCCAACCATATGTCATGCACATCGGTCCATTGCCACGACACCGTCCACGACGTGGCGGCGCTCCCATCTGCGACGTTCTGGAAAGGAGGCCAGTAGCTTTGCCGAACACACCACAAGCTCCGCTCGTCGAGCGCCGCCTTCGCTGGGCAGGTTTCCTCATTGCCGTTGGCCTCATCGTCCAGTTAACGACCTTCATCTGGATTCATCCTCTAGCCTTCATCGCCTTCGCCGTGATCGGTTGCCCGCTGGTCGCGGCCGGTGTTCTCCTCTTCCTCTATTCCCTCGTCTCCCACCAGCCATCGCAGGGTGGAAATCCAAGCTTATAACTCACGCCTGGTAACTGCTCAACGCATCCAAACGGGCACTGCCCACAATTTTGGCCATAGCGCGTAGGCCCGAATATTTGCGAGCGAAAAGTGCTGGCATGCTGCCACTCCTAATATGACCGGTTTGTGGAAGAGTAGTAGGTTTCCCGCGGCCCGGGTAAGGGCGCTGAACTTCTCATTAGACGAATCTCAGAGGATGGGCACACTCGGACTTCGCGCTTGCCGGCATCGAAGCCGTCCAAGAGCGCATTGTGGTGCGCAATGATCTTACCTAGTTGGAGATGCATGGTGATAGGTCGGCAGTTGTGGCTTATTATTCAAAATCAGTAAGAGAGGTCCTTGCAATCAGCTTATGACGCCTTTGGTTCGTCCGCCCGGTCCGAGGAATCGCGGCATAATCGGGAACTTCCCGTTGGGAAGCAGGGACCCGTTCGGACTGTATATGCAGTGGGCTCGTCAATATGGTGACATCTTCTATTACCGCGTTTTTTACCGTCACATTTATTTCCTCAACAACCCCGACTTTATCGAGTACGTTCTGGTAACCAACTACCAGAGTTTCATCAAGGGTGAAGCCCTCCAATTCAATCGCCGGATCTTTGGAAACGGTCTGTTGACCAACGAAGGAGGTTCGTGGTTGCAGCAGCGGCACCTCATCCAACCGGCCTTTCACCGGGACAGAATCGAGTCCTACGGCAACACTATGGTGGCCTACACCGAGAGGATGATGGCGGCTTGGCACGATGGCGAAATGCGTGACATTCATCTGGATATGATGCGCCTCGCGCTGGAAATTGTGGCTAAGGCGCTTTTCAATGTCGAGATCGCTGCCGAGAGAGACAGAGTCGCAGTGGCGCTGAACACCGTGATGGAACTGGGCTCGCCCGGACGTCTGCTCTTACCTCCAATTCTTCGCCTTTTGCCAACCGCCGGCAACCTGCGTTACCGGCGTGCAGCCCGCCAGTTAGATGACATCGTATACAGCCTTATTTACCAGCGGCGCTCGAATGGCCAGGTTGCCGATGACTTGCTCTGTGGCTTGCTGCAGGCTCAGGATGAAGGCGGCGGTGGGATGTCGGACGAGCAGTTACGCGATGAAGTGATGACCCTCCTTTTGGCCGGCCACGAGACCACTGCTGTTTCATTATCGTGGACATGGTATCTGTTGGCACAGTATCCAGAGGTGGAGAAAAAGCTCTGGTCAGAACTTCGAGAGGTACTGGATGGCAGAAGCCCAAGAATACAAGATCTGTCCAACCTACCTTACACAGGACGAGTAGTAAAGGAGGCCATGCGTCTTTACCCCCCGGCTTGGGCCATCGTCCGAAACCCTTTGAAAGACTGTGAGATCGGCGGCTATCGAGTGCCCGCCGGAGCGACTGTCATGATGAGCCAGTGGGTAATGCACCGCGACCCCCGATATTATGACCAACCCGAGCGATTCAATCCAGACCGTTGGTTGGATGAGCGAGCCAAAGAGTCTCCCAGGTTCGCTTACTTCCCTTTTGGCGGAGGACCGCGCACTTGTATAGGCGCCTCGTTTGCCGCGATGGAAGCTGTTTTAGTACTGGCAACGATCGCGCAGAGGTATCAAATCCGGGTTGCCCGAGATTGCCCGGTCGTGCCATCACCCACGATTACACTCCGACCCAGGCACGGCATCAAGGTGGTACTCACCCAGCGCGTGGAGAATCCAATTGCCTAATCAGGTGGGAGCGGCGGGAGAAATCAGCGATCGACCCGGTTCGCAAGGTCTCATGGCGTGCCAGATTCGTTCCGAGTTGAAAACTAATTGTTGGGCCCTCGGAACGCAAGAACAGCATTGAGACCCCCGAAGGCAAAAGAGTTGGAGAGAGCAAATTCCACTTGGGCCGGGCGAGCGCGATTCGGCACCACGTCCAGATTGCAATCTGGGTCAGGCACGGTAAAGTTGGCCGTTGGCGGAAGCAGGCCATTTTTTAGCGCCAGGATTGTACAGACTGCTTCCATTGCACCAGCAGCGCCCAGAGCATGGCCGTGAAGTGACTTTGTGGAACTCACTGCCAGCCGGTCGACATGGGCACCGAAGAGTTCACGAATGGCACGCGTTTCCAGGGGATCATTGATCACCGTGCCCGAACCATGAGCGTTGATGTAACCAACCTGCTCCGGGAGAAGCCGTGCATCCCGTAATGCCGCTCGCATCGCGCGGACAGGGCCATCGCTGGAAAGACGGGTAATGTGATGGGCATCCGATGACATTCCGAAACCCACCACTTCGGCATGAATCGTCGCCCTTCGCGCCCTCGCCGCAGCGAGCGGTTCCAATATCAGCATCGCGCCACCTTCCCCCAAGATCAAGCCGCGCCGGTCTTTGGAAAAAGGCCGGCACGTGTCCGGTGAGATGACTCGCATGGCCTCCCAGGCTTTTAATGGACCGAAGCTAAAGGGTGCCTCGCTGCCACCGGCAATGGCCAGTTCCGCAGTCCCATCGCGAACCATCCGGAAAGCCTGGCCGATGGCATGGTTGGAGGAACAACAAGCCGTGGAAATCGTGCAGGCTGGTCCCGTTATGCCAAACTCCATCGAGGTCTGGCTGGCGCCTGCATTCACCATGGCGCGAGGAATGATCAGGGGATCGACTCGAGCTTGATCGAGTTGGTAAAGTTTCGCGAATCCAGCGTCTTGCGTGGACTGACCACCCATGCCTGAGCCGGTCACAATGGCGGCGTTCTCGCGAAGTGCCGGGGTAAGTGTGATTCCAGAATCTCGAAACGCTTCCCGGGCTGCAATGATCGCGAATTGAGCAAACGGGTCCAGCAAGTGCACGCGGTTGGCGTCAAAGTGTTTGCTGGGGTCGTACCGACAGGCTTGGGCGCCGTTCCGAAACCGTACTTTCGAAACGTCAATGGAACGAATCAGAGTGATACCAGATTTGCCTTCGCAGGCCGCATTCCACGTTTCAGCAGTGTTATTGCCCAGGGCACAGATCACGCCCAAGCCTGTGACTGCCACTCGCCGCGCATTCACGGCTTACCCTCAGGCGTGGCAGAGTCGAGAGAAGCGTTCGCTGCCAGACTCGCTATGCCCTCGAAGAGATCGCCTGCATTGCTGATGGAGGTTCTCTGAACTTCCGTTTGTCATCCTCATTAAGATGTAGTTGGCTCATTGTTTCTGCTGCTTGGCGATCTGCCATTGTGAGAACTGGTCGGCGGAAAAGCGAGCTGCGGCTCCCGGCACGCTTTCGATCTCCTGCAGAGTCTTTGTATCCGGCTCGCCGTTCGCGGCCACATGAAGTTTGTAGAATCCCCGGCTATGGAGAAATACGGATCGGTCGGTTCCCGCATGGCGGGGCGGCACGTGGAAAGTGAGGTCTGCGGTGTCGCCAATGTTCGGCATGGCCAGGTAGCGATCATCGTTTGCAACTAAGTCCGGCAGCACATCTTTTCCCTGCAGGTCCTGGGCCGTCGCTGGCTCGAGCTTTTTAACACTTACAGGGAGGTCCGGAGTGTAATCCACGCCAAACGAATTGAGAGCCCAAAAGCCGGCCGGAGGGTGAATCCGAATGCGCAACTGATCCCCCTGCACCCGGCTGACATCCAGCGGGACAATTCGGTCCTTGGAGATAAATGGGCCCGTCCCCGGAAGAATCCCGCGCACTACCCAGCCTGTGGGTTCCTCAACATAAATCTTCAACGCATAGACCTCTTCTCGCACTTCCCAAGTAAAAAGAGCGTCCCGCGCCGCCTGGCTCTCGTCCATCAACGTATACCACGCGCCGACCTCGCGTCCCCGCAGCTCCACCATCTTCTTGATCATGTACGAGCCCCAAAGGCCGGTCGCAGCGTTGGCCACCAACTTCACCTGGGTTGCGCCTGCCGGCTTTGGGAACGTCATTACGATGTCACCTTGCAACTTGCCGTTGGGCACCGCTGGCGGCTCCCAAATCAGGTGGTCCGTGGCACGCAGCCAGGGAAGCAGATCATGTCCGGCATTATCCCGCGCGGATAGTGGGGCCTGCGGCACTGCCAAGGTGTGCAGTTTGCCTTGAATATCTGGGACCACACGAGTTCCCGAAGGATGGTCGACAACCCAAAGCTCGGTTAGGTTCGTGAACTGAGTCTCGTCGACTTCGTTAGTGATCCTCAGCCGGTAGAGACCATCCTGCTCCCGGAGGTGTTCCAGTTGCGAATAGTCGTCCTTTTCCAAACCACGCGTGATGGCTCCGCCGTACGGTTCCGCGTCAAACACAAATTGAGTACCGTCCCAGGAGTAAACAAAAGGACAGGATTGCTTTGTTGCTGCCACGATGCCTACGATTATCCCCAGTGTGCCCACTACCACTGCTGCGGTCAGGCCGATCGTTCGCGATTTTGATAGTTCCTTTCGCTCAACCCAAAACCGTTGGACCTGATCCAGCGAAACTTCATAGGGGGTCTTTCTTACGGAGGCCGACAGTGTTCTGTCTTTGATGGACGCTCCCGGCGGGTCGAAAGCGATGTCCTCACCCTTTAATGTTGTGACTCCAACGATCTTTTCCTTCTCGGGCTGGGGCACATCTGCGGTCGGCAGCTGTTGAACTTTTCGTACGTAACAGCCGGGACCCGTGAGGAGCAGAAGCGCGAGAACCATTGCGATCGTTCGCTTCGACATTGAACGCCTTTCAGAGAATGCGCTGTGGCCCGCCAACGGAGGACAAAACTCATCCCTCGTGGGTGAAACTTTGTCTTTAGGGAGTATGAATCGAGACGAAGTATACTCTCGCATCCCTTCCGAGTCTATTCTCGGCTTCCCACACTTCCCACATCCCACATTGGTGTCGCTAGCAAGCGCAAAGGCCGCCTTCGCGGAGGCGGCCCTTGGTGGAATAATCTCGCAAACGCACAACGATTCACGGCGCGAGCGCGATCTTCCCGAACGTTCCCGCCTTGTTGTTGTCGGGACCGGCGGTGAAGAACAACTCGTTCCGCTTACCATTGCTCGACGTGCCGCCACCAAACTCAATTCCCCAAAGCTGGTCGACATGGATGGCTTTGCCGTTCGTGTCTTTGACGATCCCCACGAACTCGCCGGTTATGGCATTGAATGCGTTGATGGCCCCGAGTTTATTGACATTGTTCGAGACCAGCAGAGTATTGCTTAGCGGTCCAAAATTGTTTGGAGCGGCGGCGAAGCCCCAAGGCTGGTTCAGTGGCCCGCCCTCGGCCAGGCGTTTCAGGAAGATTCCATTTTCGCTGAAGATGTCGATGTACCCACCCGAAGCACCAGACGAACTGGCAAACGAGACGTAGACCAGGCCGCTGATGTCCTGGATGCCGAATGGGGCGAAGCCCGCGGGAAGTGTGGTGTCGGTAAACGAACTCACGAGTGTGAAGGTACCGTCATACATGTCCACCTTATTATTCGCGTTGTCGGCGGCGAACAGAAAATTCCCCGAAGCATTGCTGGTAATCGCCAACCCTGTGTAAACAGCTCCCGGGTTCGTCACCGCAATGATGGCACTGTTGGGGTTGGACTGCGGCGCCCACCCGCTGATGGTTCCGTCCAGTGTGGCAAACAGGAAGATCGATGCCCATCCCTGCACCTGGAACTCTTGATCTGGAGACCCGTTAAAGACAATCCCGGTGGGCGAGCCTGGGCCCTTGCCACTGGCGGAGGGAACCACCACCTGCAGGCTCTCGGCGACTCCGGTGCCAGTGTAAAGGGTTGACCATCCTGAGCCATTGTCGCTGATCCAGAATGGGCTGCCTGGAGTGTGAACCAGTCCCCAGGCATTTACCAGCAGAGGATCCGTGTGTTTTGCCTGTCCTGCCTGATTCGAAACCAGATTAGTCAGTTGATATTGCGCCAGGGCCACGCTGGAAAAAAACATCAGTGCGAGCCCGAGGCAAGCGGTGAGAGCGAGAGTGCGACGCTGCATGAGAATCTCCTTTTCGGACGGTCAGCGGAGCGGCGGGCAAATACGCTGCTGTCGTCCTGCTCCGATTCGAACTGTGATTCTCTGACCCGTCAGCCACGAATGCTAAGCTCAGGCCCGTCGCAGATTGTCATTGAATTGTCACGAGTTTGTAGAGTTTCTGCCTGCGGGTATGACCCAGAACCGGCGCGGGATCTCCGAAATAAGAAATCGAGTGGTTGCTAGACGGTCACGGCAGGCAGTCCAATGCGGTGACATAATTCGACGAAGCGCGGATCGGAATGTAGTGGCTCGAACCAGTGGTCAACGGCGAGAAATGGTAATCGGCTGTCGCGTTCGCGATAGGCTTGCTCCAGGTACGAGAAAGCCTTGTTCTTGTCGTCGAGGCCGGTGAACACTGCTGCCACATCAAAGGGAGAGACGTAGCTATTCGCCGACTGCGCCTGCAGCTGTTCGACGACCTTGAGAGCGTGGACTCGGTCGCCGGATGCGCTGTAAGCGTGGCCGAGGGCGGCGAGGCTTTCGGAGTCATGGGAAAGCGCAGCCGATTTTTGGAACGCTTCGATCGCCAACTTCCACAGTCCCATGGACTCGTAGGTCTTTCCCAGGCCCTGATGGGCGGGGGCGAAGTTGGAATCCAGCTCGAGTACCGCGCTTAACTTTTCGATGGCGCGGTCATAGCGGTAGGCCTCACGATATTGGGTGGCCAGGCTTGGCAGGCCTTTTTTAGCAGCGACCGACTCAACCACTTTTTGCACTCGCGGCTGGGCCGGTTCGGGCTGGTTCCTGCACGAATGCGAGCGGAAGACTTCGCACATTCGAAAACAATTCCTACATCGTTGATTGGCATGCCAACGGCAAAAGCAGTTTCTTGCCCGAAGGGGTGATTTACAAGCCGTCTTGACTCAGGGTATTGTTTTAGAACTTGCGTACTCTCAGGTCGCAAGTTCTGTGGGGGATTTCAATGCGGAGCAGGCAGGCTTTTCGAACACTGCCCATGGTTGTGCTGTTTGTGTGCGCCGCAGTCCTCAGCGGTTTCGCACAAAATGTACCCGCTGAGCAGGTCTCCCGGGACCTCCGGAACGCGAGGCCGGAGTTCACGGAGTTGGCGCCTCGCGGGCATGTGAGCCCGGGTCTACGCACCGCAGCTCGTGGAATGCATGGGATTGATTCGCTGCTTAACTTTGGCGGACAGTTCCAGGCGTCTGGTGTGGACGACAACGGCAAGAAGAGAAAAATCTGGAAGTACAACATGGCGGGAAGACCGCCGCAGGATGGCGCGACAACGATAGTCGAGGCTCCGATCGTCCCCGTCTCGCTCGATTTGCTCAACTACGACGGCAACGGTCATACCCTCCATTACAGCGTAATCCCTTTTATTCTACCTACGATCTATTCTCCGATTTTTCAGAGCTGGACTTACTCCAGCAGCGACGTTCCGACCCAGATCATCGACGCAGAACTGCGGGCGGAGTTCTATAACACGATGAAGCCGAACTGGCACACCTTATTGAATCCGGGCGTGAAGACGGTGAGGACGATGTCTCTTCCAGCAGGCTCGTATTCCTACCAACTGAAAAAAAATGGCAGATGTTGCGAATATGTCCTGGTGGACAGCAAGGTTTTCGGCAATCTGTTATTTCCTCCGATTCCAGGGGACACGACTACTCCGGTTGGGGCAGCTGAGAACGACGGGGAGATTACCACCAAGGACATCTCGACATTCTTGTTTCCAAACACCTATCTCTATGATGGTGATCCCGGCAATTGCTGCGTTCTCGGTTATCACACCTATGATTACGAACCTGGTGACGCCAGCAACGGCTATGAGGAAAAGCGCTACGTTTTGAATTACTCCAGTTGGATCAGTCCCGGTCTTTTTGGGGATGGTGTGGAAGACGTGACCGCAACCAGCCACGAGCTAGCGGAGAGTTTCAATGATCCCTTCGTGGTCAGCGACAGCGTGCATAATCTCACGCCATGGTGGATGGCCCCCAACGGCAATTGTCAAGATGATCTTGAAGTGGGAGACGCGATCGAGGGGCTCCCTCTGGACGTATACCCGATCACGATGAATGGAAGGACCTACCATCCACAGAACGTGGCGCTGCTGCAATGGTTTGCGTTCGAGTCTCCGTCGAGCGCGCTGGCTGGGGCCTACAGCTACCCGGACACCAATACACTCACCTCACTGTCTTCGCCGCAAGCCGTGAACTGCCGGTAGCGCGAATTCCCGCGCGCAGAAATTCACACGAATAGAGTCTCAGAAAGTAAACCTGGCCTGCAGGTCAATACGACGGTTGGCGGACTGGGTGTTGAAGGGGCCTCCAGTAAGAGTATTCGATTTGTCAAAAAATGGAGATTCGAGATCTCCAGACGGGGCCCCCAGATTCACGTGATTAAAGACGTTCCTCGCGGAGACGCTCAAAGTTAAGTTATATCGCCGATTGGTCGTGCCCCCGCCGCCAAAGGGATTGCCCCCGCCGCCAGCGAGCCCTCGGCCTCCCAATCCGCCGCCCGGAGGGCCACCGCGTCCGCCGCCACCGCCACCGCCTCCTGGAAAGCCCCCGCCGCCACCGGCTCCTTCCGCTTTTTTGCCAAATCCAAATGTCCGGCTCAGACGCAAATTCAGCGTGGCCTGGCCGGGGCCGGTACCGTAGTTGACGGGAATAACATTGCCGGAAACGGGGGCGATATCAAAACTGCCCAGTGGCGTTTTCCGTATGTTCGTCGGCAACGTCAAACTGGTAACGAAGCCCGGTCGATCGTTGAAGAAAGAATCGCCATTGAGGTCTTGCCCCGTTATGACGTTAAACGGCGTTCCGGAATTTACGATGATGAGAGGGTTTAGGCTGAACGCGTAGGGCAATGTAATCGTGCCACCCAGGAAGACTCGATGACGCACATCAAACGATGCCCGCCCGTAGTCCACCAAGGGATCGTACTGGTTTGATGGATTGCTGCTTGCACCGCCGGCATTGCTGTTCGCATGGTTAAGAGTATAGAAGCCGAAGAGTGAAAGCTTGGTGCCCAAGTTCACTCTCCCATTAGCGATCAGCTGGTTCTGCCGGAACACCGCTTCCGAGGTGTACTGATAGATATTGTCGTCGCCTCCGAAGGGCCGATTGCCGCTGGGCCCGTCGGGAGCATTGATATTCAACGTGAACAATTGATGATCGCCAATAGAGTTGAGGTAAGTCACCGCTACGGTGGCGGACTTGGTGACCTGCCGTTCCACGCTGAACGCGGACTGAATGGTATACGGGGCCCGCAAGTTCGGATTGACCTGATAAATCGTCGGCGAAGTTGCGGTTGCTCCCGCCTCTACGATTGTTTGCTGCCGGGTGATGCCATTCAGCCGTTCCTGCTGAATCACCTCATTGTAGAGGAAGCGGTCATAGAACATTCCCCACCCTGCACGCAGAACGGTCTTCGGGGTTTTCTTGGCACCACCGTCCACGCCCCACGCAATGCTGAGCCGCGGAGCAAAATCGTGGTGGTCATGAATTTCATTTTGGGTCTCGAAACGGAGTCCATAACTGAACGTGAGATTGGGACGAATTCGCCAATCGTCGGAGACGTAGAGCCCTGCATCCACCACCGTGACCTCCGAGGTTGGCTGCCCAGTTGTGATTGAGAACTGGCTTCCGCCGCACATCATCCCCAGTTCGCCCGGCGGCGGCGGGACCGACAATTGTTGCACGCACGCCAGCCCGCCTCCCATCTGCCCGGGGCCGGGATTGTAGGTTGCATAGGCCGCAAGCGAAGGAAACAGATACGAGCCGTTGAAATTCGAAGTGGAATTGTTGGTGTCCGCAATTGAGCGCAGCCGCCCTCCAAACTTAAAGAAGTGCTTGCCATGGGACATGGAGGTGTAATTCTGCAACTCGTAGTGGTTTTCGCGGTCGATAAGATTTCCTTGCGGGTTCCCACCCGAAATGAACGCGCCCGGTACCTGAATGGTAGGTTCGGAACTTGCCGAAATCTGGTTGGTGCTATCCCGAATGTACTGGAAGCGCGTTTCATTGATGATGTTTGTGCTGAGCACCTGGGTGTCGCTAATTTGCAAGGTCTGCTCAAGTTCGTGGACGTTGTAGGCCTGTGATGGCAGGGAAAACTGGCCTACTCCTTCGTCGGTTTCATTGTCATCGGTGAACTGATAGCGGGCGGTCAGGGTATTGTTCTTGCTGAGCTGGTAGTCGATACGCGGGCTGAGATTGGTTCGTGTGCTGGGGTTCGGCACGGATTGGCTAGAGGGAACGAAATTGGTGCCTGAGGAGTCCGGCACGATGGCATTCACAATGGAAACATCCTGAATGTTTCTGTGCTCAACATTAAAGAAGAAGGAAGCTTTTTTGCCGAGCGGACCGCCGACATTGCCGTTCACGATCTCCGATTGGTAGCCCGGCTCCGTGGCTGCGAAGGGATTTTTTGTATTGAAGACTGCGTCATTGTCGTTGAAAAAGATCTGGCCGTGGTACTTGTCGGTACCCGGTTTCGTGAATATTTCAATTCGTCCATAGCCCAGTTTGTCGTATTCTGGGGAGAACGGGTTTTGATTAAGACGGATCTCGCGAATCGAAGCCTTGGGCGGAAGCTGGCCACCGGTAAATCCGTCGATGTAGATTTGACCGCCATTCGGTCCGGCGGAGGGCCCGGCCAGCGCTTCGAGTTCGGACTGCAGTTCATCGGGGTCATCGGAGAGTGCCTCGAGGTCTTTTCCTTTAATAATCGTGGCGCCCGCATTATTTTCGGGACTGACGCTGACCGTCGTCCCTTCTTCCTGCACCTCGACTCTCTCCTGTTTTACCGCGATCCCGAGCGCAAGATCGAATTGCTGCACCTGGCCTGCGGCAATGGCCACGTTTGGCTCCACATCGGTTGCAAAGCCTTTCGCCACGGCGCTGACCGTATAAGTACCTGGCGCCAAGCCCTTGATTTCATAGGCCCCCTGATTGCTGGAGACTGCGCTTGTCTGTTGTCCGCTGGGTGTCGTCGCGGTGATCGTCGCTCCCGCAATCACAGCACCGCTGGGATCGGACACTTTTCCGCGCAGCGTGCCAGAAGAGGTTTGCGCGAACAAATGGCCGGTGAAAACCAAAAATAAGAGCGCGATGAATCCGAGTATACGTATTCCCGATGGCCGAACTCTCATCAATTCTCCAGAAAAAATCTGCGTGCTTGCTGCAAGTGCATTCAACTTATTGTGATGCCATGTCTCCGCCAGAACTCAGACTCCAGGGCGAAAGAACGCTGGCCGCGGTTGGTGAAGCGGTGAGTAGGGGTTCCACGCCGCTCAACAATGTAATTGCGCTGGGCGCAGAGGCCTCACTTCCTTGCGTGGCCACCAGAATGACTGCGTCACCCTTTTGCAGATCCGCAAGTTTGACGTCCGGCATGTGTCCCAACATTTGCTGGAAATCTCCACCTCCGCCTTGTCGGGAGCCACCTGCATTGCCGCCCGGGGACCCCGAGCTTCCACTGCCAGGTGCCGCACTTCCCGCAGCATTTGGCAGAGCGCTTCCCCCGCCGGGCACGCCGCCGGCGATCGCCTCAGGATTCACACCTTTCAATCGCATGGCAATCCGCATTGCCACGAAGGCGGGCAGCTTCCGCATCTGGGAGTCGGCAGTAACTTGCACCACGACGGGCTTCTTCGTCAGGAGGTCCGAAATGCTCACCGTATTCTTGCTGGAATCAACTGAGATAACCGTGCCGGCGATGTTCCGGAATGTGCCGGAAACAATTTCTTCCGCGGTTACTTCACTGCCGTCAGGGTTGCGGTTTCCCCGCGCACGCAGCTGATCGCCCGGTTTGATCTGGTCAATTGTTCCGGGCTTGGCGTCGTCGAACTTCACCGAATCCGGGGAATATCGCCGGATGATCGTATCTTTGGAGGTGTGGACCTCGACTGCCTTACTGGCGCCGGCGGAGGTTGTCGAAATTGTGATGGTTCCGGTACCGGGATCGACCGTCTTCACCAGACCACCCACACCGCGTTTTTGCCAATCCTCGCGGTCATGTTGCTGCATATCGGCAATGTCGGTCTTCTTCATGACGATGGCCGAGGCAGCCAAAACAGTCTTGCCATCGTCGGAGGCCGTTCCGCGGACCAGCACCCGATCACCCACTTGCACGTCCTGCAGCTGGATCGGGGTTGCGCCCTTCAGGTTTTTTTGACCGGGGGCGGTCTTGATCAGGCGGGTGGAATCCTGCACCAGGACGTTGACCTCGGTTCCAGAGTCCGTGGTCAAAGTAATGGTGTTGCCAGTCACGAGTTTGACAGTTCCGACGGGTCTTACGATCGAGCTGGGTGAAGCCAGTTGGGTCCCCTGCGTTTGGGCGAAACTGGGGTGCACCGCAAACGGGCTTAGACTCGCCAAAGCGAACAGCGGGGAAGAAGCTACATGGAACAGTGTTCTTTTGGAAATCATCGTTATGAACTCGAGGGAGACTAGACTTCTCCTACCCTTTATTATCATAGCTTCTCCGTTAACACTATTCGATCACGCACCCGAGTTGCCACCGCGTAAAGAATGGTCAAATAACTCTAAAGTTACGTTGTATCCACAGATATCAAATGTCTGTCGAGGTCCTACCCCGGTTGACTTAAGCTGTTTACCTACCTAACATTCTCCAGTCGGAAAGGCGCAGTGTCTTCAGTGTCTGATGCTTGTAGTCTTTGATGCTCACCGGGGGCTTTTATGCGTTCCAGAGTAGCTCGATTTCTGTCAGACAGCCGGATGTGTTTCCCAGGTCTGGTCCTTTTGCTCGTCGTCATCGGTGCACCGGCAATTCTTCACGCCGCCAACGGAACGTCCGCAGGAGATCTTCGCCTCAAGAAAGCCTACCGTTTTCAGGAGAACGGTTGGACATACGTCCATCTGGAAGGCTCGCCTTCCGACATCGGGTTTCAGCACGGATATCTACTTGCCGCCGAAATCGCCGACGCCTTTCAGGCCATTCAACTGGAGGACACGCACTCCACCAAGCGGGATTGGGAATTCTTTCGCAATGCTGCCCGTGAAATGTTATGGCCGCACATTGATGCTGAGTACCAACAGGAGCTGCAGGGAATTGCTGACGGTGTCAAAGCCAAAGGTGTCTCGATGGACGTTTATGACGTCGTTGCTCTGAATGCTTTTCTCGAGCTTCCCGACTACTACGTTCCCTGGCTGGACAAGCAGCAGCACGCTGCTAATGCGCCCAAGCTGGTGGCTCCCGGAAACTGCAGCGCTTTCATCGCCACCGGCAGCTACACCAAAGATCACCAGATTGTGATTGCGCACAATAATTGGACAAGCTACATCGAGGGGGCTCGCTGGGTCATTATGTTTGACATCGTTCCCGCACATGGCAACCGCATCCTCATGGACGGGTTTCCCGGCGTGATCACCAGCGACGATGATTTCGGTATAAATTCCAATGGCATGATGATCGCCGAAACCACCATCACGCAGTTCCATGGATGGAATCCCGACGGAAAACCAGAATTCATGCGTTCGCGCAAAGCGTTGCAATATGCCAATTCCATTGACGACTACATGAGCATCATAAAGGAAGGCAACAATGGCGGCTACGCCAATGACTGGCTGATCGGCGATCGTAAAACGGGAGAGATCGGCTATCTGGAACTAGGCCTTAAAAACACTCCACTCTGGCGAACCAAGGACGGCTACTTTGTCAGCTCCAACTTCCCTCAAGATCCCAAGGTGCAGGCCGAAGAGACAACCTACGATGACAAAGATATGTCTTCTTCGCCCAACGCGCGTCGCGTTCGATGGGAAGAAATCATGCAGCAATCCAAAGGCAAAATCGATGTAGGCATGGCGCAGAAATTTCTCGGCGATCACTTTGATAGTTTTGACAAAAAGGAACAAGCCGACGAGCGCTCTCTTTGCGGACATGCCGAGTTCTCGCCGCGTGGAGAGCGGCAGTTTGAATGGGGCCCTTATCAACCGGCTGGCGCAGTTCAAGGCAAAGCAACTGACAGCGATCTCGCAAAGAACATGAGCCTTCGCGCCCACGCCGGACATCCTTGCGGCGAAGACTTTATCGCCAAGGATTTTCTCGACGGCCATCCTGAATATGACTGGCAGAAACCAGTTCTACGGGACATGAAATCCGGCCCGTGGACGACGTTTCAGGCTGGACAAAAATCTTCCCCGTAGAAAAGTATTCGGGCCGATGTGCCTCTTAGACGTTCGATCCATCTACCTTGTCACCGTCGTCGCGGAAGGAGTCTTCATCCGGGTCCGGCATGGAAGAAGGTGGATCACTGGCGGGAAATGTATCGGCGATTGTCTTGTCCATCATTTTGTCTTTCTTTTCCGCCACTTTGTTCTCGTCAATCTGACGATCTTCCGGATCGCGTGTGATTTGGTCTGGTAATCCCTGGTTCATGCGACGCCTCCCGCAGCAATTTCAGGACGAAAATATGCCCAACCGATTAGATGCCTTTTACAATCGGTTGGGCGCTCGGAAACCAGTTTCTGCAAAGGGCCAAAATCCGTTCCCTCAATCTTAGTGCGTGAACGAAATGTTCAACCCGGTTGTCAACAGAACGTCGTCAGTCTTCTTGCCCATTGGGGGATTGGTTACATAGATGTCCCCAAACGCATTCTGCCATCCCAGCCATTTGCTGAGCTTGGTCACGGTGCCAAAATTGAACGTTGCCCGGTATTGGCTTGTATCGTTGAAGTCTGGGAAAAAGTAGAGCTTCTGGGTCACTAGAGTGGATTTACCCAGCTTGTGCGATAGTTCCTCGCCCAGGGTCGCCGCCGCAAAGCTGCGAGTGAAAGCTTTGGCGATGGTTGGGGGAGTCGTGGTCGCGTCGATGACCACGGCGCCATAACTCTCACGCGTGTAGTTAATGCCGCCGAGTAAGTCGAACGTCGTGCGGTCATTCTCGATCGCATGGAAGCCAAAGCCGCCACCGAGAACTGAGCGAACATTCAACGCTTGCAGAGCATCCGTTTGGAAGTCAGCGCTCCCAAAACCAAACAGCTGCGCCGCGATGTTCCGATCGTAGCGGAGCCCGCCCTGAACTGCATTGGCGGTGGTGCTGGGATTCGCTCCCGGGGCATTGTCCTTGGCGTAGACCGAGTTGGTATAGAGTCCGATATGGTCGTGCAGCGTTTTCCGGTTCGCGGTGAAGGCAATCGCCAGGTTTTCGGTTTCACTGTTACCACCGGTCAGGGCAAAGCCGACGTTTGCACCCACCGCCCAGGCATCCGTCAATCCAGGATAGAACGTCTTTTCGTAAGCGGCTTGCTCGGAAGCACTGCGCAGGGTTACCACGGTGGCCGTTGGGGCCGTGACCGTGCCATTCGTAGTTGTTACCACGGCGATATTGCCATCGCGGGTGGTCACCTGTCCCACCGCTGATTTTCCGTTCTGCAGATCGACGTGCAGCGGTTGCGTGGATTGAATCTCCTGGATCGCCGGAAATTGCACCGTAACTTCGCCGGCAAACTCCGTCTTGATCACCAGCGCCTTACCATCCGACTTCTCGATGCTCCCCGTTAGCCGGTCGCCGTTCTTCAAAGTTACCTGATCCGCAAACAAATTAGAGCCAGCTGCAAAAATCGACAACACCAATAAGAGTCGCAACTTAAGCACAGTATTCCTCCATGAGTTTGAATGTCTTTTCGCTTGTGACCTGGGCCGACAACTATGAACTGAGATAACTAACGAAGTGGAAACTGCTGGCGCAGTGAAGCCCTACCATCTGCTTCTGAGTTTCCAACTGATTCGATGCAGAGACGTCGGGAACCTACGGTGCGGAACGAAAAATCGCTTGTCCGGGATCTTCCCCCAGAATGCTGAGGACTGGCTGTCTAACTCTTGACTTCGGTATCCGCTTTGCGATTCGAGATGGGTTCGGAAGCTTTCGGCTCGGCGCTTGCGTCTTTCATTCCTTCTTTCAAAGCGCGGAAGCCTTCCCCGATCCCCTTGCCCAGTTCCGGCAACTTCTTCGGACCAAAAAACAGCAAAGCGATAAAGAAGATCACCAGCAAATGCATCGGTTGAAAAAGGCCTTCCATAAAAACCTCCGCGCGGACGATCGCACTCCTAACCTTACTCAAGTCAGATGCTCCCGTCAACTCTTTGCCGGGGTGTGTCTTTGCCGGGGTGTGTCCTTCTTTCTCCATCATCGCAGCATTCTCCAATGAGCCTCGCAAGTTGCTGTAACAGAACAAGGTTACTAACGTTACCTACCCACTCGTTACGCTCCGGTCTATGTTGCGAAGAGGTTCCGGATCTCAATCTGAAAGCCAGTCGGAAAGCCCAAGGAGTTCTGCGTGCTTCGCAAGAGTCTCGCCATTCTGTGTCTCTTTTTTCTCGCAGCGCTTCCCGCTCTGGCGTCCAGTGACCTTGCTCGAGTGGATTGCGCACAGCTTCTGGGCTGGATGGCCGGTGGCATCTCCGGTCAACAGCTTAGCCACCTCCTTCAGCAGAGAGGCATTGCATTCGCATTTCACGCCAAGCCGAACGAAGACATCGCAAAAACTCTGCTCGCCGCGGGAGCGGATGCGAAACTGATCCAGTTGTTGCGCACGATCCATCCATCTCCCATTTCCAGCAACGATCCGGCGGGAAGTAATCTAAATTGTCGAAGCAGGCTGGCAAGCGCGGCACAGCTAGTCCATCAGAAGTCGTTTCCGCAAGCCGAGAAAATCCTGCGCAGCTTATTGTCGGAAGATTCCCAGAACGCCACGCTGCATTTCGCCCTGGGGTATGTTCGCCAGCAACAGCAAGATTGGGACCAGGCCTTCGACGAATACAGCACTTCCAAAGAAATTGATCCCGCTTTTTCCGACGTCCACAGCAGGCTCGCTTATGTGTTTTACCAGTCCGATGACGGAGACAACGCGATTGCCGAAGCGCGTACCGCCTTGAGTATTGATCCGCAAAATGCAGAGGCCTATCGCTACCTCGGTCTTGGGCTCTATGCCAATGCCGAGTACCACGCCGCTTTGCATGCCTTCCAAGAATCTTTGGCCCGAGATCTGCAGAATGCCGACATTTACTACGACATGGGAATCACTGCTCACGATATGGGCGACCCGGAAGCCGCCGCCGCAGCCTATCGCAAGGCCATTCATCTGAATTCCCAGTTCTGGGAGGCCTACAGCAATTTGGCCATGGTCCTGCATGACCTGGGGAAACTCGACGAGGCCATCACCGAATATCGTGAAGCCAAGCAGCTGGCGCCGCAAGAGCCCAGCGTACGCAACAATCTCGGCAACACTTATTACGACAAGGGTGATTACGACGCAGCCATCGCAGAGTTTCGTGAGCTGTTCCGCATGAATCCCGGGTGGCATCGGGGGCACGACTATTTGGCCAAAGCTTTTATGGCCAAGAGGGATTACTCATCGGCCATCGCCGAACTCAAACTCGCGGTTTTGCAGAATCCCACCGGCGCTGCCGAGCACCGTGTCCTCGGCCAGGTCTTACTGCTGACTAATCAACCGCAAGAAGCCCTGCGTGAGCTACGAGTAACGGTGGAACTTGATCCCGATTCGGCCATTGCTCACCGCTATCTGGGGACCGCTTTGTTTGAGACCCAGGACTTGGAGTCCGCGGCGAGGGAATTTCGGCAGGCGCTACGGCTGGATCCCTCCGCGGACAATCACTATTACCTCGCCGCATGCTTAATGAGCCTGGGGCGCGACGATGAAGCGCTGGCGGAACTGCAAATTGCTTCCACTATGAATCCCACGCAGACTCTATATCGCGCTCGGATGGATGAACTGCGGAAGTTAATGCAGTCGAGGAGCTCGCGTTAGCCACACGTGCACTATCGGACAGGGTCACAACCTGACCTTTCGTGCATCGGCGGGCATAACGATTGCTCCTAGAATGTTTTGAGGGCGGCACAGCAGATTTTTTGATTACAAATTAAGGGAGTCCTCCATGAACACGACGCAATCCTCATCCCTTGGCACGGCGGTACAGCCGGCGAAACAGGCAGTCCTCCCGCACCAACCCGAAATTAAACGTACTGAGTCCATGCCTGCGGCCGCGGTCGCGTCAGCGCCGCAGACAGCTTCCTACGAACTCACTCCGAAATCGGTCGGATACGGTCTGCCTTGTGCGAAATGCAAGACCTACTTTGCGGCCAATCTGACGGCATGTCCAGTGTGCAAGAACACAGAGAGGGTTTCGGCAACTGCTATTCTTGTTCCCGCCATCCCTGTTTCTGCCGAAGAGTTGCCGGATCCTCAGCTTCTGGAAGAAGAACGTGAGCGCTTCCTGCGCGAGTTTCAGGCCCAGGTCTACGCTTCGCAGATACAGATCAACGCGACCACGAGTCAACGCTGCAGCAAGGAAGAGAATCATCAGGGAAGCTTTGAACCAGCGACTGTATGCCAGGTCTGCTACGACCATCTGCAGGAACACGTCGACGTCCTCGAAGCCGTCCTGCATATGGATGTAAAGGAGGCGTCGCAGGTGATTTATGACGCCGTCTGGGCCGATCCGTCTGATCCCAACAAGACTTATCTGAACGCCGCTCAGGCCTTGCTCGGCGAATTGCGCCGCCGTTCTGGCATCACTCAGGTCTTCGGTCCGCTGCAACCACTGACAGACTAGAAGTCCTCGAAATGCTCAAAGTCATCCGCGCGTGTTCACGCCAAAATTGAACTACTACTGCGCACTTTGCACTTTTTGTGCCGGGATGAAATCTTCCATTACTGCCTGGCGCGTCAGATCTGGCGGCAGTAAGCCCTGTGCCAGAATGAAATCGTGGAATTTCTTTTGGTTGAAGCTGGGTCCCAGTGCCGTCTCGGTTTCTTTTCTCAGGGCAATGAGCTTTGTATAACCGTAGAAGTAGCTGTTCGCCTGGCCTGGCGACCGATAGGTGTAGCGCTCCACTTCTTCTTCAGCAAAGGCATGGGATTGAACAACATCCTGCTCCAGCACACGGTATGCGTCTGCCGGTTGGATCTTCCCAGCCTGGAGTTCGGGATCGAGAAATGCACGCGCCGCTCGCATGAGCCTATAGTCCAGCGAAACCAACTGGCCCTCAAGTGGCATGTAGGGCTTGATGATGGATTCCGAATACAATCCCCAGCCCTCAACGTTGGTGCTGTTGAACGCGTAACGCACACGCGCCAGAGAAACGCCTTGCTCCAGCATGGAATCGAACTGCAACTCATGCCCGGGGCGTGCCTCATGCGCGGTGAGCGTCCATGCCGCAGCGTCGAAAGTGAAATCATCGTATTTCTCGGACGCGGTCTGGCCTGGCCCGGCCGGTATATTCAGCGGTAGAACAAACTCGCCCTTCTGTCCGGTGTTGTGTAGAAATGGCGGAGGCTGCATGTGAGGTGCAGGCTGCTGGGAAGTCTCGGCGGCGCTCGCAATACGGATGCGCGCCGGACGGTCCGGCAAGGTCACAATCTGCTTCTCCACGATAATTTTCTCGATCTGTTTGAGCCTGTCTTCATAGAAGGGCAGGATCGCATCTCCCACCAATTGTTGCTTCTTCAATTCCCGGATCACGTCGCGATAATCGCTTGAAGGAAGATGCCTTTCCTGTGCGACCTGTGCTGCTAAGGGCTTCATCTCTGCCTGAATGTCATTGAAAGCCTGATGCGCCATTGCAGCCAGCTGATCAGGTGGGATATCAATGCCGTACCTCTCCAGCGCGAGTGCATACTTCTCTGGAGGAAGGCGGAAATCCGTTCGCGCCTTGGGCAATACATTCGCCTTTACCCATGCGTCGTAGTCCGCGAGCTGAGACTTCAAGGTGTTGAACGGTTCCTGCCATCTCGTCAGCTTGTTCTTCTCGAACAGCGCGGCCATGCCATCCAGATAGTTGGAATTGCGCGCCAGCTCGGTCTCAATTTCCACCCGTGCCGGATAAATGATGCCCGGCTTTGCCATCTGTTCCATCACACGCTGTTTCAAGATTTCAGTAATGGATTTATAGGCGGGATCCAGTCCGGCATACTCACGCAGGCGGATGACCGCCGCTGGCCGGCGTTCCGCTGGGGTCTGCTCATCGAGCAGAATGTGAATCCCGCTGAAGACCATGCTGCTCGCATTGAGGAAGGGAACTTCGTGGGTACGCTCGAAGTCCTGTTCTTTGAAGCCGAGTTCTACCCTCCGGATCACGATCTGCAAATCCTGCGCCACTTCTTTTTGTTTCTGCTGTGCCAGGGCGCTCTTTAGTTGGGTCAACACTGCCGCCGTCTCGTGCCGCTCCTGGTCTTCGTCTGCCAGCGTCGGCTGTGAGATTTTCGTGTCGTATTCACTCAGGCCTTGGCGAGAACCAGATTCCGGACTGTGCTTCATCTCGACCGCGAGCAGCATGTTCGTGTAGTTGTTGCTGGCCGCAATCCAACCGCGGTCTGCAGTCTGTGCCTGCGCAAAAGCGAGCAGAATGAAAAATGCGGCAACCGGAACCAACATAATTTTGCGAATCGATATTCCTCCTTCACACGCCAAACCAAATCAGTAGAGCACGCCGGCCACCAACGCGGGGAAGTTTACTGTGCCTTGAGGCTTACCCATGCTTTCCCCTCGTAGAGCCGGTATCCGCCCGCTTCTTCTGCAATCTTTAGCGGGGTAGGGCGGCGCAGTTCGTTATCGACATGGGCGGAAACGCTGAACAAGTCGTTTGCCCCTACGTCCATGATCAGGAAATTGCCCTTTTTGGAGAAACCGAAACCGTATTCGCCCGGCGCTAAGTCCGATCCCTCGATGTTGAGCTTCACTTCCGTGATCAGGAAACCCTGGTATTTCGCCTGCACGTCAGAAGCATAACCGCTGGTGTCCACCAGCCCCGCCAGGACCAGCTTCCCGTCATGTCCCCGGAAGCCGCCGGAATTGCGCAACTGCACAGGCGCGGATTGGCCGCGGAAAAAATACGTCGCCGGTACCACCTGTTTGATTTCGTCGGCGCTCAATGCGCCCGGTTTCGCTTGCTGCGCTGACAGCAGAGTAGAGGCAAGCAGGACTGAAGCAAGCAGAAAGAAGCAATACCCCACGAAATAGCCACGAACACCTTGCTGCATCATCAATGATCTCCTCATGGGGCTTTATCCCAATGCGTCCCACTTTAGACTGCGGGGCATGTTAAAACAAATCCCATTCACCAACCTCGCCAGCCAACATTAGCGAGTCCGGGCCACGAACTGCATTGTTCCGAATGCGCTGGGCACATGAAAATTCGGCTGCGGCGTATTCGTGGGCTGCCACGCTAAATACGCTCTCGGTTGCTTCGTTCCTTCCACGCGATAAAAATTGACTCGCCAAATCGCGTTGGGATCGAAGTGCTGAGTCAGTGCCTTGATCGGGATGGCCAGCTCCGCATTCCAGGTATGCGATCTCTCGTCCAGGGCCACCGAGCGCTGCATTCCGCTTCTCAGATCAGCCAATCCTCCGGGGAAAATATCGAGATCAATCCACATCCCATTCGGGCTGACTTCGAATTCCCGGTAGTAACGTTCCCGTGCGGGATCGGGCTGCAGAAACGCCTCGGCTACGTCCCGGTCCCACAGGTGATCACGCCGCCCGTTGGGCTCGGAATCCGTAAACAAGAAAAGCTCCCGGTAGCGACACTCAAACCGCAAATACAATGTCTTGTCTGACCACAAAACTCGTACCTGCGTTTCCCGTCCTGCATCCGGATTCTTTCCCTGCCAATCTGCTCTGAATGTAACAGCACTCGATTGCCGCCACTCCGCGGCTGGGTGTGCGGCATCGAGTGCTATTTCATGATTCACAAAGAACGCGCGGATGTCTGAAGCCGAGCTGTGGTTCACGGATGAATTGCTCTGACTCATCATGGAAATGGACAAAAGTATTATGCCAGTCGAGAGCGCTGCAACCAATCGCCTTGTTTTCTTGTCATCCTGAGCCAGTCGAAGGACCTGCACAGCTTCCAACACTCCCAATGTGCGGCAAAATTCGTTTGACCGCAAGATCCGGATATCCCACACCCGTGCGCCGTCTTAAGCTTTCTCATCATGACCAGCAATGCGATACTCAACCTGACAGAACTAAGCGAGACGGGCATAAAGAGCCTGGCTCAAAACGAAATGGCCTGGGACAACATGAATAAGAATAACGAATCTCGTTGGCAGGCGGTCCTAGCCCGTGATGCGAATCACGACGGCAAGTTTGTCTTCGCCGTGTCTTCGACCGGAGTCTATTGCCGCCCTTCGTGCCCGGCCAAACGTCCGCGTCGCGAGAACGTGACGTTTTTTCGCGCTCCCGAGGAAGCCGAAAAAGCCGGCTATCGGGCATGCCTGCGCTGCCGTCCTAAAGCCAACGGCGGCAATCCTCAAATGGAAACCGTCAAGGCCGTTTGCCGCTACATCGAGCAGCATCTCGACGAGCCGGTCACGCTGACTCGCCTCGGATCAATCTTCCATCAAAGCTCATTTCATCTGCAGCGGACATTCAAAGCAGCCCTGGGCATCACCCCTCGTGCTTACGCCGAATCCTCTCGCATGAAGCAGCTAAAGCGCAATCTCCAGGCCGGCCACTCCGTCACCCGCGCCATGTACGACGCCGGATACAGTTCCAGCAGCCGCTTGTACGAACGGACCGCTTCCCAGCTTGGCATGACGCCCGACAAATATCGCCGCGGGGCCGTCGCCGCCCTCATTCGCTACACCTGCACGGATTCGCCTTTGGGCCGAATGCTGATTGCCGCCACCGATAAGGGTATTTGCGCGATCCAATTCGCCAATTCCGACGACGAACTCGAACACGGCCTCAAGCACGAATTTCCTTTCGCGATTCGCCGGCGCGACGATCAAGCCCTGACGACATGGAAAGCGGAATTGCTCCGCCAAATGCAAGCTGACCAAATGCATGGAACGAAGAAGAAGGGCAAAGAACTGCGTGCCAGTCTCCCGCTTGATATCCAGGCCACCGCATTTCAGCGCCGCGTGTGGACTTACTTGCAATCCATCCCCTTCGGCGAGACTCGCTCGTATGGCCAGGTCGCGAAAGCGATCGGACAACCGACCGCCACTCGTGCCGTGGCCCGCGCCTGCGCCACCAACCGCATCGCCGTGGCGATCCCTTGCCATCGAGTAGTGCGCGAAAATGGCGATCTGGCCGGTTACCGTTGGGGCGTCAACCGCAAAAGAGCTTTGCTGGAAATGGAGCGTGAGGCGTAGTGGTGTTGGAAGTGCACGACTTCAGCCGTGCCGGTCGAGGTTGAGACCATGCACACGCTTCAGTGCCCGAGATTGTTTACTTCTCTAATTGCAGGTAAGAACTCCGCGCCTGCTCCAGCATGGTCATGACCGAAGTTTTCTCCGCTTCGTTATTCCAATCCGTGTTCGCCTTGGCCGCGTTCATCAGGCGATCAACCCACGCCACAAAATACGCCGCGTCTTCCGGCGCTTTGAGTGGCGAGCCTGCCACGTTCACATAAATGGGACTGGTGGTCGCGTAAGGATAAATATCCAACACCGGATGTTCGGCCTTATCACTCCACGCGCGCAATAGGCACCACCCACTGCGCGAAATGGGAAGCGCGTCCTCCACGTCAGCCCTTTCCTGATCGCTGCTTAGCTTGACCTCGCGTACCACTTTTCCATTGCAAATCACTTCCAGATGATCAACCGGCACGAACGAACGCAGCCATGCCTTGAACTTTACCTTGTTTTCGCCAGCCGGCAACCGCAGTTCATCTCCGAGTTGCTTGTCGCCAAGAGTGAATCCCAGCAGCGGGCCGTTGGTGGCAAAGGTGCGACCACGCTTGATGCCCTCGAGCCAGGGCGCGATGTTCAGCGGACCGTTTGGGACCTCGACATAGACGCGATTCAATCCCACGGGCCCGCGCAACGAAGCGTAGTTAGCCATGGCATCGGTTCCAGCCGCAGTGGGCAAATGGAATCCGCAGTTCAATAGTTGGTACCACACGGCCGCAGTGGATTTGTGATCGCTGAAGCCGACAACCTCAATGTAATCGATCTTCCCCAGGGCAACATCGATGGGTAGCTCATCTGTGAGCGAAGCGTCTTTGATGGGATCAGGGTAGGTGTCAAAGGGATGCACGTAGCCCACCAACGCGTGTTGTTCGTGCGCCAGGTCGGCGACGTTGGCATTGGCCGGATAGAGGCTGGCGGCGGCGGTGTCGGTATACGCAACGTAGCCGGGCAGCAAGAAGTTGCGAGTGAGATTGAGCAGGCCGAGGTGTCCCCAATAGCTGGTGTGGTATTCCTGGCCATGCAGCAATAGATTGACAGTCGTCGATGCCGGATCAGGCGTGGTGCGGAAGTAGGCAATGTCAGGAATGCGCTGCTCTTTGTTTACGACCAGATCTTCCACGATAGGAAGACTTTCCGCGGCTGCCTGCGCCACCAGATTCTTGGGAGTGTTGCGATATGCGCCCGCGTAGTTCATGTGGACATGCACATCGCCAGACACCCAGTGAAAACGCCCGTCCGGCAGCAAGTTCAGGGGAATTAACTGAATAGTAATCTTGGAATTCTGGCCGGCCGAGATTTGGACAGTCCTCTTCTCGTAGCGATATTCGAAACCTTTCATCGCTTCGACATTTACTTGTCCGGCAGGGGCGATGAGTTGAGAGCGGCCAGAAGTATGAAAGTAATGCGCTTCGAACCGTCGTTCGGAGCGCACAAAGTTGTCGTCAGCATTCATCCAGGCATCGTCAGGCGCGTAGGCGCGGCCATCTTCTCCAGTGACGAATACCCGCGCTGCCGTGGGCTTTCCATCCACCCCAACCACGGTGATCGCGATCCGGCCCATCGGCTGCAAATAATGTTTTTCCTTCGCAGCGATCTGCCTTTGCGCGCCGCCGGGAATTTCCTGTGTCCACAATGACGTATTGCCGCCACGATTGGAAATAAATCCAATCTTCGTTCCATCCGGCGACCAGCGGGGATTGATGTTGTCAAAATCACCATAAGAAAGCGCAAAGGAATTGTTGCCATCGGCAGGCATGACCCAAAGCTGGTGCCACTGCTGACCCAAATACGAGGCGTACACAATGCGCCTGCCATCGGGAGAAAAATCCGGCCGCGCCTTCCATGTGGTTTCTTCGTAGTGGATTTCGTGGGCTTCCGCGCCGGCCTCGGCTTTCATCCGCCAGAAACCGCCGCTGCCGTACAAATGCCCGCGATTAGAAATGAAGAGAATTTCCGAGCCATCCGGCGACCACGCTGGGCTGATCTCGTGATCGAACACGCTGTAGTAATAGCGCGGCAACGTGCTGCGGTTTTCTCCCGTCAGCCGCTGGATGTTCGTGAGCTGGCCAATATTGAAGTCGAATTCGCCCGCGAAAATATGAAAATGCCCGTTGTAGGCAGTGGACACAAAAACAATGCGCTCGTCATCCGGCGAGAAACGCGGCTCCACGTTCACCGCGCCGCCATGGGTGAGCTGCTGCGACTTTTTGTTTTCGAGATCAAGCGCCCAGAGTTCGATCGCATCTTTGAAATAGGAGGCATAGACTACCCAGCGTCCGTCGCGGGAAACGTCCGGCTGATAGTCGTAGCCGGGCCCGGCCGTCAACTGCTCGGCAACCGTGGAGTCGAGCCTCTGCCGCCATAGCGAACCGGCCATCGAGTACACCACGGATTGCGAATCCGGCAGCCACGCCACCGAACTCGGCCCGGTGGTGAGTTGCGGGATGTACATCTCCCGCCAGTAGTAAGGATGCGGATGGTCCACCTGCTTGAGGACAGGTTCGCGCTGGCCAGAAACGGGTAAGCAAGAAAAAACAAGAACCAGAAGCGCAAGATGATTTCGAGAGAGCAAGGGGATTCTCCGAGTTCGACGAACGGCGGGAAGTATAGCAAAGATAGAGGAAAGCTAGGTTGCAGCGTGGGGTTAAGGCAAGTTGGTCGATGGCTTCCTCCCAACTCTCGACACTTCGCCACGTCACAAACGCGCCCGACAACTTGTCACTCGACTTGGCAAAACTCGTTTCTGGAATCGAGCTGGGAGCCGTATATTGCTGTACGTGGAACTAACAGAAATCCGCCGGTTGGTCATCATTGCAATGGACTTCGCGATTTTTGCCTACACTCCGCCGATGCTCGCGCTCGGCATCCTCGCCATTGCCCAGTTTTGCCGGGACGGGAACAATGCCTTGATTCACATTGTTGGCCAGCGTCACAAACACATGGACGGTGCGCGGCGAACTCTGCGCCAGCAGCGGGACACTCACGACCGAGCCCAGCAGAAGTGCCAGCAGTAGGTGAAGTGGCTTCATGACCTCCACGCTTCCGGCACGAGTATGTCCGAGGAGCGGGAATGAGGACGAAGTAATGAGTTCGTGACCGATTCTCCCGTCACCGACGCAGGTTACCTGGCCGAGTGGCCTTCCTCAGCCTGCACTTCCGATACTTGGGTGGACATCTCAAATATCGCATCCTAATAGCCGATAATTATGCTCGCTTGGCTATGCGTACCCGCTGTTAACAAACCGGGGGCCCATCACATGCGAAATCGGTCTTCGTTCTGGATCGTGGTGTGTCTCTCAGCGATTCTGCTGGGGATATTCGGTCTTGTTGGTTGCGGAGGGGCTGCCCGCTCTCCAGCACCATTGATCTCTACGGCTGCTTGCAGGCTGGCGTGGGATGGCCGGCGTTCGGAGGACATCGCAGCGGCAGAAAATTGCCGATCATTCTTGCTGGAATCCTGCTGAACAACGACGGCATGAAAAATGTATCGACTACGTACCCGAACCAGTTCGGGGAGGACATGCAGACGGTCTACGTCGACCAGATCCCACCCGCGGGGACCTATCGACAGGCATGGCAAGGCGCAACCGTGATCTATGGGGGCCACTACGGGGTGACAACCGACGGCACGCCGGTCAGCGCCGGTTTATACGGGCCCTACGAGCAGTTGCAACCTGCGAATTGGCCACTCATCAATGGCGAGCAGCTAGTCGAGGGGTATCGAAGATGCTGTACGTCGGTCTCCTGGGTGGGTGAGGCGCTTACCATCCATCTGGTGCACGCGGAAAGCGATTGGAATCACCCGGCGTTCTTTGACTACGTGGATCGCTGGATGACCGAAGACGACACCCAAGCCGTAGCTGACATTAAAGCGCAATCAGGCTTTGATTACAGCGCGGATTGGGAGCGCCAGGGGCAAACTCGATTTTGGCTGCAAGGAGAATTTCCCCAGTACACGTTCATTGACGATATGTGGAGCGCCTACCGGTAGGCCAAGAATCTTCAATCCTTTCCCCACGAAGCATCCTCAGTGCGCGAGAATCTGCGATTTTCGACGGCGCACCCATAGCCAATTGAGCAGTGCGGCGACGATGGTCGCAATCACGATGAGAGCGCCGTTGAAGTCAACGCGGGTGACGAGGACCAGACAAATCAGGATGCCAAGCCCGGCGAAGAAATTTCCCGCAGGAAGGCGAAACTGCGCTTCTCCGGAATGTTTTTTGCGCAGGACAGGAAGCGCCGCGCATACCACGGCAAAGTAAAACAGGCGGGAGAAGACTGTGAGGGTCACGTTCCAGGAAAAGCTGCCAAAGAGCGCCAACAGCCAGACGAGTCCGGCAAAAGCTAGCACGGAAAGGTAAGGTGTGCGGAAGCGGGGATGGATAGCGGCGAACAGGGAAGGAAAGTCACGCTGCTCCGCCAGGGCGAAGGTGATGCGGGGAACCGCGAGAATCTTGGCGCTGAGGAGGCCGTAGGTGGAGATGAGGGCACCGACGGCCATGAAAGCGGCCCCGCTTCGCCCCATGGTGAATCGAGCCATGATGAGGCGGGCGGCGTCGGCGAGGGGGCGCTCGCTGTGCGCCGGATCGGGGAGCACGCCGATGACGACCCGCTGGATGAGTGTATAGACGAGAGTGCAGGTGGCAAGACCGACGAGCAGCGCGAAGGCAACGTCGCGGCACGGGTTCTTGGCTTCTCCCATGGGAGCCAGCGCGCTTTCGAAGCCCCCATAAGCAAAGAACAATAAGAAGATTGCCTTGAGCCACGCGGCGCCGCCGGGGAGAGCCATAGCAGGCGGCGGAGTGGCGTGAGACGCGTGGATGTAAAACAATCCGGTCACGACAACCACCGCCAGCGGCAGCAGCTTTGCGATGGTGAAGATGTTGCTGACGCCTGTGCCACCGCGAACGCCGCGATAATTGATGAAGGCCAGAACGGCCACCAGAAGCGTCAGAATCAGAAATCGCGGCAGCGGGTCTTTGCTGTGCGCCCAGAATTCCCCCAGATAAATGACGAAAAGATTGGCATTGGCAGCGGGCGACGCTAGTTGAGAAAGCCAAAACAGCCAGCCCATCTCGATTCCGGTGAAGCGGCCGAAGGCGGTGCGCGCATAAAGATAAGGGCCTCCAGTCTGGGAGAAGCGAGAGGCCACTTCGGCAAAGCACAGCATAATGACGCCGATGGCAGCTCCGGCTACCAATACGGCCCCAGGGCTGAACCTGCCCACAAGCCCGGCCACAGCAGAGGGCAGGCCGAATATTCCGCTGCCAATGATCGAGTTCACCACCAGCGCGGCGAGGCTCCAGCGTCCGATGGCTCGGACCAGACCGGTTTGTGGGGGGTTGAGGCACTGCGAGTTTGTATCACAAAGGGCCGCCGTCAGCCATCAGCAAAGGGCCAGGGGCTAAGCTGGAGTCGTTCGGTCGGTGCCGCGAATTCTTCAGAAGACGCGGGATGGCGCCCGCCGCCTCGGGTTGGTTACGCGGGAACAGATGATTTATGCGCTGGTGAGCGCCGTCGAGGATTCTTGTCGCGACATTCGCTTCGTCGAAGTCCCTGAAATCCGCGCTGCAAGCGGGTTTGCGAAGTCGGCGAGTGCCGGCAACTACTGAAATCCTTCCCGCCAAAGGCCCTGCAGACCAAAGTAATAGCGAATTACCAAAGCGCATGCACATGGGACATCTATTCGGGTCGTCTTGCGGGTGAGATGTTGGAATGGTCTTGAGAAAGCACCGGGCCATGGGAAGAGACGAATACCTGGATGAAGTGCACGTTCGTATCCTGCGGGTGACGGAAGACCTGCGCGCGATTCAGCGAGAGCTGAACTGCGCTGCCATGGAAGCCCCGGGCGACCCGGAATTGATGGAAGTCCTCAGCCAATTGCCGGAGATGGAGTCGCTGCAAACGCTCAAGTCGGCGCTCGACCAGATGCGCCACTTTCTCTGGTTCTACCAGCAGGTGGTCACCAACGAGTCAGAAGCGGGCGAAAAACTGCGGCAGACCATACGGCAGAAGCCCTCCAATGATGCGGCCCTCAGTCCCGACGCCATTTTTGTAGAAAAGCTCAAGGACGCGGGAGACCTGGCACTGCTGCAATATCTTGCGGATGGAAAGAGCCGGAAGCCGAATTAGAAGAAAATAATCCAGCCCCAAAAATCTCTACTCTACGCTCACCGATTTCACCAGGTTCCGCGGGCGATCGACATCCAAACCCTTCTTCACAGTCATGTAATAAGCAAACAGTTGCAGTGGCACGATCTCGAGGATCGGCGAGAGCAACTCGGCGGTATGCGGAACAAAAATCGTATGGTCGGCCAGCTTGCGCATCTGCTCATCGCCTTCGGTCGCAATTGCAATCACGCGGGCGGATTGCTGTTTGAATCCTCTGATGTTGGCGACGTTTTTTTCGTAACGAAGAACTGAACCGGGGTCGCTGCGATCGCAAGTGGCGATGATGACCACTGGAAGGTTCTCGTCAATCATGGCCTGGGGACCGTGCTTGGTCTCTCCAGTGGGATAACCCTCGGCGTGAATGTAGGAGACTTCCTTCAATTTGAGTGCGCCGTCCATGGCAATGGGATAGTGAATGGCACGTCCAACGAAAAGAAAATCCTGCACGCGGTAATATTTTTCGGCCAAGCGCTCGCAGTCGGGTGCGGACCTCAGCACGGTTTCCAGCTTAGCCGGAAGATCAAGCAGTTCGCGGATGTATTGCCGCCGCTGCTCTTTGGCAAACTTTCCTCGCACCTGCCCTAAATAGAGTGCGAAAAGGTAAAGCACGGCCATTTGCGCGGTGAACGCCTTGGTGGAGGCAATACTGATCTCCGGGCCAGCGTGAGTGTAGAGGACGCCGTCGGCCTCGCGCGCAATGGTGGAGTCGATGACGTTCGAAATCGCAATAGTACGTGAGCCTTTGGCCTTGGCCTCGCGCTGGGCGGCGGTGGTGTCCGCAGTTTCACCGGACTGGGTGATGACGATCGTGAGTTCGCCAGGACCGATTAGCGGGTTGCGGTATTCGAATTCGCTGGCGTAGTCGACATCGACGGAAATGTTCACCAGGTCCTGGATCATGTACTGGCCGGCCATGCCCGCGTGGCGACTGGTGCCGGAGGCCACAATGTTGATGCGGCGCAAGGCGCGCAATTCTTCGGCACTGATGCGGACGTCATCAAGGCGGACGACAGCGTCGTCCAGTGAGACACGCGGATTGATAGTGTCGCGAAGACCCTGCGGCTGATCGAAGATCTCCTTCAGCATGTAATGGGGAAATCCGCCTTTGTCGGCCATCGTCACTCCTAAATTATTTCTGGCGGCGTCAGTTCACTTGGCCGCGAATGATTGTATTTCTCACTTCGCCACACTGACTCAGTACCACAATGTCTGCGGGGGCCCCTGGTTGCAATTGGCCCCGGTTGGCTAGGCCTGCAACCCGCGCCGGATTCAGCGTTGCGGTGCGCAAGGTTTGCTGCAAGTCCCAGTGCGCGAAACGCATCACGTTGCGGACCGCCACATCCAAAGTCAGAATGCTGCCGGCGAGTCTGCCGTTGTAAAGAGCTTTGCCATCTTTCAAGTCGACTTCGAACGAACCGAGTGGATAACGTCCGTCGGGCATCCCCGTGGCGGAAATCGCGTCCGTGATGAGAACAGCGTTTTCCTTTCCCTTGGCCTCAAGAAACAATTGCACGATCGAGGGATGGAGGTGAATTCCATCGGCAATGATGTCCGCGGTGAGTTGCGGATTGGTCAACACTTCGCCCACAATTCCGGGCTCACGATGATGCAGAGGCCGCATGGCATTGAAGGTATGAGTGGCGTGACGGGTACCGGCGACTACCCCTGCACGCGCGGCCTCGAGGTCTGCGTCAGAATGGCCCATGCTCACACACACACCGCGTTTCGCGGCGTCGGCGATGACTTCTGGTGCCCCGTCCAGTTCGGGAGCGATGGTCATGATGCGGATGTGCCCCCGCGCCGCTTGCCAGAAGCGCTCAAACAGCGCGAGCGTCGGGAGTTGGAGATCTCCCGGTGGATGCACGCCGGGTCGACCGTGACTGATGAATGGGCCTTCCAAGTGAATGCCCAAAGGGTTTGCACGCAAGCCATCGGGGGCTCTTTTCTGTTTGCCGCTGCGTTCACTGTCTTCAATTGCCGTTGCTAACCGCTCTAGAGCGGACAGAATCTGATCGACGGGCGCAGTGACAGTAGTAGGAAAATAACCGGTGACGCCATGTTGCGCGATCAACTGCTCAACCGCGGACAGGCTTGCCGGGTTGGCTTCCATTACATCGTGTCCACCCGCGCCATGAATGTGAATGTCAAGGAAGCCCGGGGCGAGGACGGCATCTCCAAAATCGACTACGCGCGCTCCTGCCGGAATCGGGCGGGCAGCACGGGAGGTGACCTCTACTACGTGCTGGTCTTCCACCAGAAGTAGAGGATTTTCCACCCGGTCGAGCGGGGTAAAAAGACTTTGTGCGGTGAGTGCGATCATTTATTAAAACGTTACAATTCAGGAGAAATCTTGAATCGTTCCCGGTCGAAGTCCCACAAAACCACACTATATTTATACGACAACTTAGTGCCGTAGAGGGTTTTTTCCTGAAATCGAACAGGTTTTTCACTGAGTGCGAGGTGATTGTGGGAGGATATACGAGTCTCGGCAGGATGGTATACTTTAAAGGCATTACGGCCCTGAAGGCCGGTATTTTCTCCTGCGCATTCCGGCCGTGTTTTGCGCAGGCCTTCACACTTTGTCGGGGAGTGGCTCAGCCTGGTAGAGCACCTGGTTCGGGACCAGGGGGTCGGAGGTTCAAATCCTCTCTCCCCGACCAATTATCTCGAAGAAACGAATGTGTTTCCATCGTTTGCTATTCGCAGTGGAACCGTAGCCATTTCTGAAGTGTGCCCACTTTTGTGCCCACCTGCCAATTTTTCGACAGCAAAGAGTACGGCATCTTCGGACGGATGCACGTAGCGAGCAGAAATCGCCACTGAACTGTGTCCCGCAATCCGTACGAGCGTCCACGCATCACATCCAGACTCACCAAGCCGCGTAAGAAAGGTGTGGCGCAGGCTGTAAAGAACGAATGGACGGACTCCTGAAATGCGCAGAGCCCTTCTGTGCTGCTTCTTCAAGCTAGAACGGTCAACGTGTCCACAGCGGGTTGGTGCTGGCCAAATCCAGCCTTCGGATGGCCTTCCGGAGCTTTCCCAGCGGGCTTCGACGATGGCCCTGACCCGCGCTGTCATCGGTATGACCCGACGGGCTGCTGCGGTCTTGCCGTGAGTTACGATCAGAGTTCCGTTTCGACCGTTTACCCAAGCAATTGCCTCCCAGCGAAGGCGGTAGCACTCATCGGGACGCATCCCGGTGTCAGCTAACACGGTGGCGATGGGTGCCAAAGGTTCAGATGCGGCAGATAGATAGCGAGCCTCTTCCTCTGGGCCAACAACATGCTCGCGGCGGCGTTCTCCTGGCAGGAGTTTGATCTTCGGCACTTTCTCGATCACCCCCCACTCAGCTGCGACATGAAGAATGCGCCGTAGAACCTGAAGCGAACTGTTTACCGAACTGACTTGTAGTCCTTGCGACTGTCGCCAAGCGGCGAACTCCGAAGCCCGTTCACTTGTGACCTCATCGAGACGTCGGGACGCGAGCGGTTTGTACTTGCTGATTGCTCGAATTCCCGGCCGATAATAGTCAAGCCATGTCTTTTGGCAAGTGGCAGACTTCGCCCAAGGCGCAAAACGTTTCTCGGCAAAGTCGGCAAGCGTAGGTGCCAGTTTCTTATCCCTAATTCCCACTTCGCCCTTCGCCAAAGAAGTTTTATGCGCGGCTTCCATCTGACGCGCAATCTTGTCGTTGCCCTGCTTCGAGGACTCACGAACCAGTGCATTTTTCCATTGGAACTTGTACCAGTAAACTCCACCACGTTTGTAGATACTCAAAATTCACCTCGATTTTGCTTTCCTTGGCTTCTTGCCACTTCCCTTTGGTCTTCCGCCCAGCTTGCCCCACTCCTGCATCCGGCGGATAAATTCCTTCTTCCCCCACTTCTTCCTTCGGATCTCAACACTCTTGCAGCCCATCAGGCTTGCCGCCCTGTTCACGTCCATTTGACAATTATAACCTAACGTTTGGTTTTAAGTGTACAACAATTCTATCGCTTGGAACCAATCGATACCGGTTGCGATAGACTGCTACCAACATGCCTACGGACGAGAATCAGCCGCTGCAGACACGAATCGGTGAGACGCCGGCTGAAATCAGGGCGCTATTCGACCAGTGTGAGCGCAGCCAGAAATGGATAGACCAAGCCGATCCCAGAACGTTTGCCGATTCCTTATGGTCTACAATTACCTTTCACCGAATCCCCATTTCCTTTGCCACCTAGCCTCGGCAATACTGATCTGCTGATCTGGAAAGGGTACTTGTATCAAACATTGTTGGAATTACTGAAAACAGCCCCCAACGATGACATGTTCTGGTATCGGCTTGCGCAGTGGCTAAAGTCGGAAGGTATTCGAGAACCGGACAAATTCTTACCGTCGAATGTCCTCAAGCGACTAACTCAAATACCCGGCTTTTCAGGCGCTGACATCCGTAACACATATGCAGTCAGAACTTGGTTTCCGTACACTGAACCCCTCGTGAGAAAAACCAAGTGGCTCCGGCAGCAGAAAGATGTGGATTTACGAAAACGACTGCTAGAGCTGGGGTATGATTCCACGGCGGTTAACTTAGCCACCTCGGGTACGAGCAGTCAGGAACCCTGGGGCTCAGCTGTAGAGTTCACCTGCGAATGGATAGCCTCCCGGTCTTCTGGCTCCCCAACCGAATATCAGCGGGAAACACTGCGTAACTCCTACTCGCGATTTCTAGGAACATGGAGGTACCGGCTAAGCAAGTGTTCCTTCTGTGACAAGCCAGCCGAGATCGAATTTTGGGCATACGGCAACCCGGTCCGCAACTGCCGGGAACATGGAGCTGACCAGTTGCCGACATCAGAAGACGCTGCTTGGAAGGATCAATCCGGCCGTCGTTGGTGGCGCCAAGACTTGGAAATTTGTTACACAACCCCTGCGGTATAACTTCCTGTCCGCTCCGGACCTAGCTCAAACGTCACAATTTCGTTCCAGCCGTTTTGTGACGAATCTCCTCTCTGTTTTTATCCCCCCCCATTCAGGCACTTGTGAGCTAGGCGGGCACGTCGAGCGTCACAACCTATCACCTTGCCGCCAGTGATGCGTTCGCAGTGGCCCGATGTTGAAATTGGGGGTGGCTACATAAGTGAGGAGAAAAAGCCGATGCCGCAAAGACTGATGACGTTGAAGCAAGTCGCCGCGATTCTAAATTGCACGGTTTCAGCGGTTCGCAGATGGCAGAGAGAAAACCGAATCACCACGATCAAAATCGGTCGCCTCGTGCGCGTCTCTGAATGCGAACTTGATCGAATCGGGCGCGAGGGAATTCGACCAACTATTAAGGGGGTGCGGTGATGAAACCCAAAGCCAAAGAAAACGTGATTAGAAGCGCAGTCCGGAGCTACATCCGATCCGGTTACGCGCCAATACCGGTCCCGAAGAAAGAAAAGGCACCAAGACTTCGCGGTTGGCAAAAGTTGGAAATCGACGAGGGACAGGTCGACAAATACTTTAGCGAGCCAGGCAACGTGGGACTGCTCCTCGGGGAGCCTAGCGGTGGCTTGATCGACGTCGACCTCGATGCAACCGAAGCCGTGAGCGCCGCGCTGAAGTTCTTGCCCCCCACTGGAATGGTTCACGGCCGCAGGGGAAAGCCGTCCTCTCACTATTGGTACGTACTCCGCACTGCTGTTCCGCCAGTGAAGTTTCTCGACGTCGACGGTACTTCCTTGCTTGAGCTCCGGAGCACTGGCCAGCAGACTATAGTCCCCCCGTCCTTGCATCCATCGGGGGAGCGCTTGCGTTGGGAAAAGGAAGGAAAACCGGCAGAAGTGGATCTCGACCGACTGCGTCGCGCGGTGGCGCGGGTTACCGCATCCGCCCTGCTGGCACGCAACTGGCCGGAACCCGGGGCCCGGAATGCAGCCGCGCTCGCCCTCGCCGGGATGCTTCTGCGCGCCGAATGGTCGACGGCAGAGACAGCGGAATTTTTAACAATTACAGCTCGGGCCGCTAGCGACGAAGAATGGCGGGAGCGCGCCTCTGCTGCGAATTCCACCCAAGAACGACTCGCGGTTAATGGCGAAGCCACCGGTGCCACGCGCCTTAGAGAGTGGGTCGGCGATGCGGTGGTAACGCGGATGCAAAAATGGTTGAAAATTTCCGAAGACATCCTCACGCCCTCAGACGGGGAAAACCTTACGGATTTGGGAAACTCCCGACGCTTGGTGAAGCAGCACGGCGACAGAATTCGCTTCTGCCACATCTCTAAGTGTTGGTACCGGTTCGACGGAAAGCGTTGGAAGCCAGACGTGAACGGCGCGGTCGAACGGCTCGCCAAAAAGACGGTTCGGGGACTGTCGGAACAGGCTGCTCAGAGCGGAAATGGCCCGGTGCGAAAAAGGTTCAGCGCGTGGGCAAAAGCGTCCGAATCCCGTAGCCGGATCACCGCGCTGATCGACTTAGCAAAATCGGAGCCGGGTATTCCGATCGATCCTGCACAGATGGACGCGGACCCCTGGCTGCTGAACTGTGAAAACGGCACCATTGACTTGCGTACTGGTGAATTGATCTCTCCACGTCGCGACGATCTGTGCACTAAGATCACGCCTATCGCGTATGAACCCGACGCGCGTTGCTCGAATTTCAAGAAATTTCTCCGGCAAATTCTTAATAACAACCCCGAACTGGTGAATTTCGTGCAACGTGCGGTTGGTTACGCATTGACTGGCAGCACAGCCGAACAGGTTCTCTTTATTCTTTGGGGCAGTGGCGCGAACGGCAAGTCCACACTGCTAGAAATACTGCGTGCCATTCTCGGCGAATACGGACGCTCTGCCGATGCTGCTTTGCTGATGCACCGAAACAATGACGGAGTACGCAATGACGTGGCGAGATTGGCGGGGGCACGGTTCGTCTCAACTTCGGAGACCGAAGCTGGCAGGCACCTGGCCGAAGTTCTGGTGAAACAATTAACGGGCGGCGACAAAGTGACAGCCAGGTTTCTATATTCAGAATTTTTTGAATTCGATGCACAATTCAAACTCTTCCTGACGACGAACCACAAACCCGGCATCCGCGGAACCGACAATGCAATTTGGCGACGCATTCGCTTGATCCCGTTCGAGGTGACGATCCCCGAGGAGCAGCAGGACAAAGACCTGCCTCAGAAATTGCGCACTGAGCTGCCGGGTATCTTGGCGTGGGCCGTGCGCGGATGCCTGCGGTGGCAGAAAGATGGCCTCGGCCAATCCGAAAAGATTTCCATCGCCACTGCGGATTACCGCGCGGAGATGGATATCCTCGGAGCATTCCTCAAGAATAGCTGCGTTGAGCGGGCGGATTTGCAAGAGACTGCCGGCAACATTTATGCGGCTTACAAGCGTTGGTGCGATGCGAGCGGCGAAAAAGCTTTGACGCAACAGAGACTTGGTGTGGCGCTAGCAGATCGAGGCTTCAAAACCAATCGCACGAGCCGCACCCGCTTCTGGCTGGGTCTTAAGTGTAGGGAAATGGAGACGTGAGTGACGCGAATTTGGGCTAACATTTCCAGTTTTGCAAAACGTCAGAAATTACCCAGTTTCCACGTCACATTCGTCACCGCGTCACCAAGGAGTCGAATCATGGAAATCATCGCAATGAAGCCCAACCTAAAAGTTAAAACTTTCCACATCGACGGCATGGGTTGTCGGCAAGACGGCAGGGGATCAGCCTTTGGCTGGATCAGGATCGAGACGGGAACACAGCGCATTTATTCGGTTAATGGCCTGACCGAACACGAGGCGGAATACAAAGCCTTGTTCGGGGTTCTCAAATACCTCGCTCCCGGCAGCCGGGCAACCGTCTTCACGCACTCGCTGGAACTTTGGCGCCACTTCAATATCGGATTCCGGGCTCGGGGTGATAGGGAGCTTGCCAAACTTTCTGCGAAAGTGCGACAAATGATTCGAAAAAAAGAGGTCACGATCCGTGTGCGTTATATTCCTCGCGAAGACAATCGAGCGGTGATCGTCCCATATTATTCCCGAAGAAAGGGGCCGCGGAGGCAGTTAGCCAAGCCGTAAGATTTGGAGGTTTTCGGCTGCGGGATGCGTCGAATCTGCCCGATTCCACTGGATTCCGAGTGCAAAATGGTCTTGAGATCAACAATTCTTTGCTAAGTTGTAGGTTTGGTCGTTGCAAATAAAATGCAGCAATCGCCAATGGTGTTGAGGTGCTCTGAATGACTGCTAACCAGAAGTTGAAACCAACGAAACGTTTGATTGCTTCGCGTGAAAACGGCAGCTATGGAGGCGAGGCACGAGCAGATAACCACGATCCCGTAGTCTTATCGGAGTGGAGTTCGTGGGGCGGAAAAGCAGTTCTCGAAAAATATGGCCGGGAGTATTTCGTCGCGCTGCGAAAGCGCCGCAAGAGTTACCCGAAATTCAGCCAACCTCCAGCCGAACCAAACTCGCGAGCAACATCGGCGTGGAAAAATGGCCAGAAGGGCGGAGAGCGCCGTGCGGAATTGTACGGCCCGGACTGGCTTAGGGAATGGGGAAGATTAGGCGGGATTGAAACCCGCACGCGCTATGGCAACAAATTCTATCGGGAGATTCGGGCAAAGCGGAAATACTACAAGAAGAGTTACCAAACGCGAAAAACCAAGAAGCGGTGGCAGAAAAAGTGTGAACGCTTCGCGAGTAAAGAACATAATCCTGCGATTGCGGAACTCTGGAAAGCCGCAGCCAAGCACTTTACTCCGTAGGGTCTGTTAGTCCGGCGGCGAAACCAAGCCAAACCGGACTGAGGTGCGCGGCGAAAGCTAACCCAACAACCACCGGGAGACTACCCGCAAGGGACTCCGGCAGCAACTTCTCCAGCTCATCAAAAACCGAGGTAACCTGGTCGTACCTTCGCGGCGTCTTGAAGTGTCGAGCGATCCCGATGACAATAGGTTCCTGGAATGTGCCGATGCGGCCCGTGCCGATGGGATCCGCTGCTGGAAACGGACCTGTCGGGAAACGCAACCGAGGAGTACGTGTTCTTCAACAGAGAACGGGTAGCACGCGGGTGGATCGTTTCTCTCCGGATCACTGGAAGTCTGCCGCTGCACGAGTAAGGCTGGACACTATATGTTCGTGACACGTTTTTTCTCCCGCATTCATCATTCAGGACTGCGCTTTGCCGCTCTTGGCATCCTTTCATTTTTGCTGGCGGGATGCGGCGGCAGTGGGAATGGGGGTGGCTCGACACAAACAGGCGACTTTTCCATTTCCGCCTCGCCGACAACCCTGGCTCTCGGAGCTGGCGACAGCCAGACTGTTGTCGTCTCCGCGACTGGGATCAACAATTTTACGGCGAGCATCAGTGTCTCTGTGAGTGGTTTGCCATCGGGAGTTACGGCGGATCCCGCGACTTTCAGCATCCTACCTGGAAGTCAGCAACAGGTCACAGTCGCGGTTGCGCCATCAACGCAGCCACTTACCGCAACCGTCGCGTTTCAGGGCACGTCTGGCAGCTTGAGTCATAGTGCGCAGGCATCCTTAAGCGTCGTTGGGGCAGTCACGGGAGCCCATCCTCCCATTCGTACGCGATATCTGCGCACGAATTCATTCTACGATCCGAATTCCTTGCAGTACGCGCCGCCCCACTTCACCGTGTACGACGCGACCCACAAGCAGTTTTTCGTCAGCAATCCCTTCCTGAATGAGATTGACGTTTTCGACGCAACCCAGGAGATTGAGACCGCGCAGATTCCCGTCCCGCTGGCATGGGGACTCGATATTTCTCCTTACAACGGGAGTCTTTATGCTGGCACGTTGATCGGAGATGTTTATCAGATTGACACTGCGACGCTCAGTGTTACGACTCGTTACCTATCCGCTTCAATTGGGCCGAATGGTTTCATGGCGACGACGGCAATCGTTCTCTCCGACGGCCGACTGGCCGTGCAAGGTGCGGCGGGGGGAATTCTCGGAGTGGACGGATATAGCTCTTCTGCGGTGTGGGATCCTGTCACGAATTCTCTCGATACCGGAACCAACGGCAGCATTTGCGGCTTTGGTAACCAGGGAGGATTTGCCGTCAGCGGGGACAGGACGCGGATTCTGATAACGACCGTGGATGAAGGAGGCGGAGGGGAAACCGTCTGTTCGTATGATCCTGTCGCGAAGGTGGCGACATTGGGAGCGTTCCCGCAACCAACTTTTGTGCGTGAGATTATTCCCACTCCGGATGGAAAACGCTTTTTCTTGACGACGAATTTGTACGGTGTCGGCGTCTTCGATGTGCAGACTGTGCAACTGCTCGGCCAGATTACGGGCTCAAACCCAGATCAGATTCCGAACGCGGCTTCAGGGGCGGTGATCAGCCTGGATGGAAAAACGCTCTACCTGGTCGATCAAGGGTCCGGAGCCGTAGGAAGCTTCGACACGACCTCGTTTACTCAGACCGGTTGGGTTCCTAGTTTTTCCGTGGACGATTCACAGTCGGGCATCGTAATCGCGGCAATTGATGAGACGGGTTTAATCGTAGGCCCGACTGGACATGGAGTCGGATTCATTGACGCCTCACAGATGTCAACGGCCCAGCCAACCCTGATCGGCGCTGGCTTTGCTAGTCCAGTTACCGGGCCGGTGGCGGGTAGCACGACGATTAGCGGCTTCGCGGATGGCAACGTGACCGACTCCGCCGGCTTAAGTCAAATCTACGTTGGCAACGTACCCGGAGCTTTTGCCTCGTTCGCGGCGAGCCAAGGTCATGAAAACACAGCCCAGGTGACGACTCCGCCTGCGAATCAAACCGGCGCGGTGGATTTAGCCGTGGTTCTAAGCGACGGAGGAGTCGGGATAGCACCTGAAAATTTCAGCTATGGGCCGACCATTCTAGAGGTTGTCCCCAATGGAGCAACAGCCGAGGGAGGGCAGACGGGAGCCCTCATTGGATATGGTTTTGGAAATTCCACATCGAGTGTTCAGGTGACTGTGGGCGGGCAGTCGGCTCCCGTCACAGCGGTCTTCGTCGGAGCCCCCATCGAACCCTATCCCTTTCCCACGGACGGGCTGCAATTCACGATTCCGCCGGGAACGGCGGGAACGGTCGCCGATGTTACAGTAACGACACCTTCCGGCTCTACAACAGCGGCGGGATCATTTCATTACACGAGCGCAGTCGAGTCCTACCCGCTCACCGCAAATCTGCAATCCGGAATCTATGACGCGGGCAGAGACCTTTACTACTTTGCGGATCAGGCGCAGATTCAGGTCCTGTCAAAAAGCAGTGGGAGTTGGCTCTCGCCAATTTCTCTCCCAGGTGTAAGCGGCAAGACTCAATTACTGGCGATCTCGGAATCCCCCGATGGCACCAAGCTTGCCGTTTCCGACTACGGCGGGCAGGCGATCTATGTACTAGACCCGGACAACCCGGCATCGGCTAAGAGCTATCCGATGTCACTGGATCCTGATGGGGTTGCGGGCTCGCTCGCTCCTGGAGGGCTTGCCGTCACCAACATCGGCATGGTGTATTTTGATACTCGCGATATCGATGGTACGGGGACCCCGCTGTTTCACAAGCTCAATACCGCCGCCGAAACAATCATTGACCTTGGGCTTCAGGATGGGCTACAAAGCGGCGGCGCGGGCGACGAGTACGACCGCGTGCTGCTGAGTCCCGACGGGAGCAAAGTGTACTCCAGCATTTCCGGAGGCGTAACGATAGGGTTCTGGCTTGATACTTCTAACGATCAGCTGCATTTTGCTGTCGCAAACAGCTTTGGCGGTTCTCAGGATCTAGCGGTTTCAGGAGACGGAACCACTCTTGATGTCGGCGGGCAGTTCACCGATTCGTTGCTCAACGCCCAGCTTGACGTTGTTTACGTGGATTGGGAAACATGGTTCCCAATTGGTGTATTGGGACAAAAACTTAACCAGGACGGTACCATCCTTTTTCAGCCTCTGACTGATGGGATCGATCTGCTCGCTCGCAATACCGGTCGGCTTCTGTACCGAATCCAAATTCCCGGGACACCGGCGAATAACTACGATGCCCTTGTAGTGGCCAAAGGCCAGAACACCGTAGCCGTTATATCTGCAAATGGAGTCTCGTTTGTAGACTTGAGCAGTCTGCCAATTGCGATGCAGTATAGACGCAGGTTTGTGGAGGCAACCCATTCCAAACCAGGCGGTTTTGCGAAAAGGCATTTCGTTCCCCCCAGCGTGCGCACTCTCTCGGAACATTCGATCTATTGGAACGAGAGGCTTAAGCTGAGGCACAGACCTGAGTAATCCAACACTTCCGGCAAAGAACGGGACAGCGAATCACTACAGCCGTGAACTCAAGCGGAGAAGAGAGTGGTTACTCGAATGGTGTCAAGGTGGTGGTACCGTAAGAGATGTCGTGCCCTCGGCGGAGCCGCGAGGGCTGTAATGAAATTGTAATGGTTGCGTAATCCTAAGGAATCATCTCCGATCGGAACCAGTCAAATCAATCGATTTATAACCCGTTGAAAAGAGGAGTAGAATGGAAA
>Ga0182024_10002236_pt1 | contig 48568 bp, 44 predicted proteins | sample P32metaG_FD_120480 | JGI IMG/M metagenome (GOLD analysis project Ga0182024, IMG submission 120480) | Permafrost microbial communities from Stordalen Mire, Sweden - P3-2 metaG (Illumina Assembly) | ecosystem: Environmental > Terrestrial > Soil > Wetlands > Permafrost | place: Sweden: Stordalen...
GATAATGTCTTGGAGATCCTTGTAGCGCTGCAGGATTTGTTTCACTTGCTGCGCGACGTTGTAGTGTTCCTCGCCGACAATGCGCGGATCGAGAATGCGCGAGGTGGACGCCAAAGGATCGACCGCCGGATAAATTCCTTGCTCCACCAGGCTGCGCGTCAGGTTGGTAGTTGCGTCGAGGTGAGCGAACGTGGTGGCCGGCGCCGGATCGGTGTAATCGTCGGCGGGAACATAGATGGCTTGCACCGAGGTGATGGAGCCTTTCTTGGTGGACGTGATGCGCTCCTGCAATTCGCCCATCTCGGTGGCCAGATTCGGCTGATAGCCGACGGCGGACGGCATGCGGCCGAGCAGCGCCGACACTTCCGAGCCAGCCTGGGTGAAGCGGAAAATGTTATCGATGAAAAGCAGCACGTCCTGGCCCTCTTCATCGCGGAAGAACTCGGCGACGGTTAACCCGCTGAGGCCGACACGCAGGCGCGCGCCGGGCGGTTCGGTCATCTGGCCGTAAATCAGGGCGACTTTCGATTTCTTCCAATCGTGCGGATCGAGCACGCCGGACTCCTGCATTTCCATCCAGAGGTCGTTGCCCTCGCGCGTTCGTTCGCCGACGCCGGCAAACACGGAGACGCCGCCATGTTTCAGAGCGATATTGTTAATCAGCTCCATGATGATGACGGTTTTGCCGACGCCCGCGCCGCCGAACAGTCCGATCTTGCCGCCGCGCAGGTAGGGTTCAAGCAGGTCGATGACCTTGACGCCGGTCTCGAACATTTGAAGTTCGGTGGCCTGTTCATCAAAAGCAGGCGCCGCGCGATGGATCGGCCATTTTTTCTCGGTATTCACCGGGCCCATGTTGTCCACCGGCTCACCGATGACGTTCAGCACGCGGCCGAGGGTTTGATTGCCGACCGGAACCTCGATCGGATGGCCAAGGCTGATGGCCTTCATCCCGCGCACCATGCCGTCGGTGGGCTGGAGCGCGATGGTCCGCACGCGACCTTCCCCAATGTGTTGCGCAACCTCGACCATGACATTGATGGGCGTGGGTCCCTCGAAACCTTCGCTGACGATACGGACGGCAGTGTTGATGACGGGGATCTGTCCCTCGGGAAATTGGATATCGACTGCCGGACCGGCGATCTGAATTACGTGTCCTTCTACTGCGGTCGTGGCTGTTGCCATATATTCGTTACTCCAAAGCGGCGGCGCCGCTCACGATTTCGATAAGTTCCTTGGTGATGCTGGCCTGCCGGACGCGATTCATGGTCAGAGTCAGCGAGCTGATGACGTCGGAGGCGTTGGAACTAGCCGACTCCATCGCGGTCATGCGCGCGGCGTGCTCGGCGGCCGAGGATTCGAGCATAGCCCGGAAGATTTGCGACTCGATGTAGCGCGGCAGCAAGCACTCCAGCAACTGGTCGGGAGGCTGTTCGTAAATGTAATCGATCTGTTCCTGTTTCTCGGGAAGCTCAACCGGCAGAATCCGCGAAACAACCAGCTGCGACGACATCATGGTCTTAAAATTATTGACCGCGAGATAGACCGCGTCGATTTCGGCCTTCTTAAAGCGCTCGATCACCTTGTTAGCGATCTCCAATGCGTCTTCAAAGCGAACAGCTTTCTGGAATAGCGTGGAGTAATCGCCGGTGATGCGGGCGTGCCGCTTGCGGAAAAAATCGCGGCCTTTACGTCCGATCAGCTCGAACTGAACTTCGGCATCGGAGTGTTCCTGGACAAATTTCTGCGCCAGCTTAATGACGTTGGAATTGAAGGCGCCGGCGAGTCCGCGGTCGGCGGTGATGAGCAGAAACTGGATTCGCTTCTCAGGCCGGGTTGCGAGCAATGCGACCTCTTCGCCTGCGTGCAATTCGGCCGCGGCCTGAGCGGCATTGGCGAGCATGCGCCGGATGATCTGGGCGTAGGGACGAGCCGCCAGAACGCGATCCTGTGCGCGGCGCAGCTTGGCCGCCGACACCACTTTCATGGCCTTGGTGATCTGCTGAGTGTTCTTAACCGAGCGGATGCGGCGGCGTAAATCGATCAGGCTGGGCATTCGTTAAACCGCGCTGGCCAGCGCTTCCTTGTGCCTGGCAACAAAGCGCTCCTTGAATTCCTTCAGCATCGAATTCACTTTCGGCTTCAGTTGGTCGTCCAGATTTTTCTTGTCGCGAATCTCCTGGAGCAATCCAGTTTGCGATGTTTCGACGAATTTGTAGAGTTCCGTTTCGAACAAGCGGATCTGGTCTACTTCCAGATCGTCCAGCATTCCGTTGGTTCCGGCGTAAATGATTAGAACCTGTTTTTCCACCGGAAGAGGCTGGTATTGAGGCTGCTTCAGAACCTCGATTAGCCGTTTGCCGCGGTTCAACTGGTTTTGCGAAGCCTTATCGAGCTCGGAACCAAACAAAGCAAACGCCGCGAGTTCGCGGTACTGCGCCAGATCCAGGCGAAGCGAACCGGCCACCTGGCGCATGGCCTTGATCTGCGCGCTGCCTCCTACGCGGCTGACTGAAAGACCGACGTCGATAGCCGGGCGAATGTTCGAGTTAAAAAGATCGGCAAGCAAAAAGATCTGGCCATCGGTGATAGAAATCACGTTGGTGGGAATGTACGCCGAGATGTCGCCCGCCTGAGTTTCGATGATTGGCAAAGCTGTGAGCGAACCGCTGCCCTTCGCCTCGTTCAGTTTGGCAGCGCGCTCCAACAAGCGGCTGTGCAAATAAAAGACGTCGCCGGGGTAGGCTTCGCGTCCGGGCGGACGGCGGAGCAACAGGGAAATCTCGCGATAAGCGGCAGCGTGCTTGGACAGATCGTCGTAGATGCAAAGAGCATGGCGCTTGGTATCGCGGAAATATTCGCCCATGGCGCAGCCCGCATAGGGCGCGATGTACTGCATCGGGGCGGGATCGGAGGCTGTCGCCGCGACAACGATGCTGTACTCCATGGCGCCGTAATCTTCCAGCGTGCGGACGACCTGCGCCACGGTGGAACGCTTCTGGCCGATGGCGACATAGATACAGACAACGTCGCCGCCCCTCTGATTGATAATGGTGTCAAGCGCGACGGCCGTTTTTCCGGTCTGGCGGTCGCCGATGATCAGCTCGCGCTGGCCGCGGCCGATGGGAATCATCGAATCGATGGCCTTAATTCCGGTTTGCAGAGGCTCCTTGACGGAGCGGCGGTCGACCACGCCGGGAGCGATGGCTTCGATGGGCCGGGCCTCGCTAGTCGCGATAGGCCCTTTGCCGTCGATGGGCTGTCCGAGAGCGTTGACCACGCGTCCGACCAAAGCTTCGCCCACCGGCACCGACATGATGCGGCCGGTACGGCGGACTTCGTCGCCCTCCTTGATCTCCTGATATTCGCCCAGCAGCACCGTGCCGACCTGGTCTTCTTCCAGATTGAGCGCGATGCCGGTCAAGCCATGCGGGAACTCCACCATCTCGCCGGCCATCACGTTGTCGAGGCCGTAAACGCGCGCGATGCCATCGCCCACCGAGATGACCGATCCGGTCTCGGAGACATTCACTGCTTTTTCGTAGTGCTCAATTTCGTCGCGCAACAAGCGCGCGATTTCATCTGCCTGGATTTGAGCCATATTACCTCTTATTCTGCAATCTGTCCGGTGAACTGCCGCCGCAATTGTTCCAGTTGGCCGCGCAGGGATCCGTCATAGACTCGCGATCCGATTCTGGCGACGACACCGCCGAGCAGGGACGAGTCTACCTCGAAATGCAAGCGCATCCGCTTCCCCGTCAAGCCGGCTAGTTCCGATTCAATTTCCGAACTGCGGCGCTGGTCGAGCGCTTCGGCGGAACTGACTTGGGCGCGAACGAATCCCAAGCGCTCATCCAAGAGCAACTCAAAAGCTTCGCGGATTTCGGTGATAATTCCCACGCGCCGCCGGTCAATCACCACGTAAATGAAATTGCGGATGAGGTCCGATAAGCCCATCTGCGCGACGAGGCGGCCCATCACGGCGCGCTTGCGGGAGGTCTGAATGGCCGGCGTAAGCAAAGCATTGCGCAATTCAGGCGAATTGGTGATGATCTGTTCGACAGCGCGCAATTGCTGCACGGCATCGACGGGCTTCAGTGGAGAGCGCGGGCCGAGCACCAGGTCCACCAGCGCTCGGGCGTAACGATTGGCGGCAGCGGAAGCCATGCTTTAATTCCTCGCAGCCACAGGCATGCGCGAACGCAGGTCGTCGAGAAAGCCGTCCACCAGCCTCTGCTGGATTTCAGGAGTCATGCGGGCTTGAATGCGCTGTACGGAAAGCCCGAGGGCGAGCTCAGCGGAATATCTTCGCAATTCGTCGCGCCCGGCGCGGGTCATTAATGCGATCTCCTGCACGGACTGCTCCTGGATTCTAGCCAGATGATGCTCGGTCTCCTTGCGGATGCGTTCGCCCTCGGCTTCCATTTCGGCGCGCGCGGACTGGCGCAGATTCTCGATTTCAGCTTGAATGTTTCTGAGACGCTGCTCGATGCCGGCAGCTTGCACTTCGGCGTCCTTCGCTGCCTTGGCCGCATCCGTCATGGCTTGCTGGATCTCGCGCGAACGCGCTTGATATAGGGCGGGGGCGTGTTTGGAGATCAGATAGCCCAGGCCACCGGCGAGAATCAGGAAATTGAGCCACTTCCACCAAATCCAGGGATCACCGGATTCGGCCTGCTGGGCTGATTCGGGAGTGCGCGCGGGCTCCTGCGCGATCAGGCCGCAGGCGAAGGTCAAGCCGATAATCAAAGCGAGCTTCGCGCGCCCCATTAGGCCGTTTTCCTCTCGAGCAAGGTGCGAGCGATTTGGTCGGCGAGCGCGTCGGCCGTAGCAGCCAGCTCGCGCCTGGCAGCCTCCGTTTCGCCCTCCAGTTGGAGCTTGGCCTGGTGAATCAACTCATGCGTTTGATGGCGCGCAGCCTCGAGACGCTGCCCTTGTTCGCCGACCCAGCGCCGGCGCGACTCTTCCTGTTCCTGATAAATCTCTTCGCGCGCGTCCCGCAACTTGGCCTCGATGGCCTTAGTCTGCTGGTCTGCTTTCGCGAGCAACGCCTGAGCCGATTCGCGCATGCCTTCGGTGGCCGCGCGCCGTTTTGCGAGCACATCCCCCAGCGGGCGGAAGAACATCCACTTCAAGTAAAAGTGAACGACAATCAATAGCACGAGCGTGGGGACTGCCTTTAGCAGTATTCCGGCTAGCGCCTGTAAGGTTGTGTCCATGAATGTTTAGAAGGGAGACCGAAGAGTTCGAAAAGACGAGCCGAATCAGCGACGGCACGCCCGCAACACTTCCCCAAAGACGTTACCGTAGCATAATTGATATATTAAACTCAAGCAATTCGAGCCAGCGATTCCAAAGCAATCCTGGCCAGCCCCTTAGGGAGGACCCATGGCTGAAAAAACCACTCAAACGCTTGCGAACCACGTCCGATTGCATCCCCCGTTCCATTTCTTCTTGATGCCTTGCGCACTGGTGTTGCTGGTTCTGACCATCGTTAATGTCGTGCGAAACGCCGGCCAGCTGGAGGCCTGGATCCTTTTGTTGATCGGCGTGATGATGCCGGTGGCGATCCTGCTGATCCGGATCAATCCGCTGCGCGCGCAGGATCGCTTGATCCGGCTGGAGGAGCGCCTGCGGCTGGGATCCATTTTGCCTGAGCCATTGCGGTCGCAAATCGGCCAGCTAACCGAGGCGCAACTGGTCGCGCTGCGTTTTGCCTCGGACGCCGAGGCGCCCGGCTTGGTGGAGCGTGCGTTGAAAGGCATGGCGCCGGGCGATATCAAGAAGGCAATAGTGACGTGGCGCGCAGACGTTTTCCGGGTGTGATTCGTGCCTATAATTGTCAGCTGAAGAGCGCACAGCGCGGGATGCGCTCGCAAAGCGGTGAAAACCCTCGCACCCGCTGCGTTGTGCGCGAGGTTTACTGACGGAGGCGGCATGGCGCACGCGCTTAGAGGTTTGCTGGGAATTCTGACGATCCTGTTCCCACCGGCTCATGCTGGGGCGCAGGGCTTGGTCACGCAACGCAATTTGTCGCTGGGCATGGCGAAAACCATCGCCGAAGCGACGCTGGCCGAATGCAAGGCGAAAGGTTTCCACACGTCGGTGGCGGTGGTGGATCGCGCCGGCCAGGTGTTGGTGCTGATGCGCGACGAGCAGGCCACCCCGCAAACGGCGGAAATGGCCCGGCGCAAGGCTTACACCGCGAGGATGTTCCGCATGACGACCATGGAGTTCCAAAAGCGCACGGCCGGCGATCAGCCAATATCGGCGCAACGCGATATCGCCGATATCCTGGCGCTGAGCGGCGGGGCGCCCATCAAGATCGGCGACGAAACCATCGGGGGAGTTGGGAGCGCGGGATCGAATCTGGAGGCCGATGACGCTTGCGCCAAGGCGGGCATCGCCAAGGTGGCGGACCTGCTGAAGCCGTAACGCCGTGGTCTGGCGCCGCTCGCATGGCGATAGCTTAGCGGCCCGAAGATCCGAAGCCGCCCGCGCCGCGCGCCGAGTCGCCTAACTCCCCCTCTTCCCACTGCACGGCGTCATAGGGCGCCACGATCAACTGGGCCACTCGATCGCCCTTTTCGACCACGTAGTCAGCTCGGCCTAAATTAAACATCACCACTCGAATCTCGCCGCGGTAGCCGGGATCGATGGTTCCGAAGTTTGCCGTGATGGAGTGCCGCAAAGCCAGGCCGCTGCGTGGCCGCACCTGCGCCTCATGCCCGCGCGGCAATTCGATCGCGAGCCCGGTCGGCACCGCTTGCGCCTGCCCAGGCGCGATTACGACCCGGTCCACAGCGCGCAGGTCCATGCCGGCGTCCTCATCAGGCCCATGCGCATAGCTCGGCAGGATGGCCTCCGGGTGCAGTCTCTTAATGCGGATTTTCATGCTCTACCTTAGTGTGCCATGCGTTTGGAAATACGCGCCAAGTGCGGCTGAGGGCTGTAGACCTTACCTGCCAACTTTAGTACTCGAATGGAAATCTCCTAGTACAGATTCTTGCCCACTCAAATAGCGACTATGGTATACAATCCCCAATGGGCAAAATATCTTCGCTGGTGCGCACTGTTAGTTTGTGCGCAACGTGTGCGATTGGCGCCGCAATCCAATCGCCCGCCGCGGAAGATGCCGTATCCATCGAGCCGCGTTTCGCGCACGTTTTGCCGGCCACTGCGGCGACCGCCTTTCCGGTGGTGGAGGCTCATCTTCGGATCGATTCCGCTCTGGTACAGATTCCGGTGCATGTGACCACCGCTTACGGGACCTCGGTCACGAATCTGACCAAGGAAAATTTCCAAATCTTCGAGGACGATGTGGAACAGAACATCACCCACTTCGCCCAGGATGACGCGCCCGTCTCGGTGGGCCTGGTTTTTGACGCCAGCGGCAGTATGCAAAACAAGATTCACAAGTCGTCTGAAGCGGCCGCAGCATTCTTTAAGACATCGAACGCCGAAGACGAGTTCCTGCTCATCGAGTTTAACGAACGCCCTAAATTGGCTCTTTCATTCACTTCGGATTCCGACGAAATCTTTAAAAAGATCGCGCGCACCAGACCATTCGGGCGGACCTCCCTGCTGGACGCGATTCATCTGGCAGCGGTGCAAATGAAAAAGGCGCGCAATCTTCGTAAGGCCATCGTGATCCTTTCCGACGGTGGGGATAATCGCAGCCGTTATACGTCCAGCGAGATTAAAAACGCGCTGCTTGAATCCGACGTCCAGGTATATGCCATGGGCATTTTCGATTCCGGCGACGCTCGTAAGCGCACACCAGAGGAGCTGAATGGTCCGCGCCTGCTGGAGGAATTGGCCGACCAGACTGGCGGGCGGCTCTACACAGTGGACCGACTGGATGACCTGCCCATGATCAGCACTCGCATCGGTAACGAACTCCGCAGCCAGTATTTGCTAGGCTACTCGCCCACCAACGGCGCGCGTGATGGAAAGTACCGGCACGTCAAAGTGAAGCTGGTCGCTTCGCCCGACACCCCCAGCCTGAGATCTTACTACCGGCATGGCTATTACGCGCCTGGGCAGTAAAACAGCGCTGAACTGCGCGCGCAGTTAGTTGCCACCGAGCAGAGCCTGAGTCACGCGAATCCTCATTGCCCGCGTATCCACGCTCTCGGCCTCCGCGTAATCCCGCCGCGCACGCAGCACTGCTGAGTAAGCCTCCAGGGTACCTAGCAAGCGCGGATTCTGAGGGCCCCAGCTCTTCTCGAGAATCTCGACGGCTTTGCGAAATAACTTCGCAGATTCTTCCGAGCGTCCTTCGCGCCGGTAGATTTCGGCTAAGCGAGCGGTAACATTCCCGATCTCAGGATGATCCGGCGGCAGGCGCTTCTGAAAAATCGCCGCGCACTCCTCAAAACTCGCTTCAGCGGCAGAATATTGTTTGCGCTCGAATTCCAAGACACCGGTATTGTAGGCGTCATAGCCAAGCCTGAGGTCGTCCTGGGCGAAATTTTGGCGGTCGATGGTTTCGGCCCTCCGAAACAGGCGCTCGGCCTCTTTGCGATTCCCGATCTCCAGGTAGGCCGCGGCCAGTCCGTTAAAAACCGGTACCAGCTCAGCCGCATTCGGTCCGTACAACGATTCACGTAAATGCAGAGCGCGCTGGTAGATCAGAATCGCCTCAGGATAACGAGCCTGGGCGCGATAAACGGCCGCAAGATTGTGCAGTGTGATGGCGAGATCCGCGGACGCTTGGCCGCTCTTTGACCACAGCTCGACGGCGCGCGCAAATAACGGCTCCGCCTCTCGATACCTTGCCTGGGAATAATAGATGCTACCGAGATTACTCAGAATTCTGGCGCATTCACCCGGCTCCTGAGTTCGATTGCAGGCGTCCGCTGCCCAGACCAACCGCGCCGAAACGACTATGCCGATAAACACTGCCCTGGCGACTTGTTCCATGGAGCATTCTTGCGCCAAACGGGGCCGCGCGGAAGTAAGGATGGAGTAAGCTAACCAAACCGCTTACGGTAACAAATGGATTCGCTGCAACAGTTGGTTGAAGCGGGGTTCGGAACGCAGTGGATCGTAAAGGGGATGCACTCCCAGCGCTCCGACGGCCATTTCGCGGCGCTCGCACGCTTTATCCAAATGGCTCAGCGCGGATGAATGGTCGCCCAACCCGAGATGCACGATCGCGAAGCAGACGGAGGGTACACACTCGGTCTTTGCCAGCGCTTCAAGCTGGTCGAGATAGCGGTGTGCTTCCACTTTGCGACCGGCCAGCGCCAGCGTCTGCCCCAGCGCGCCCAGAATTCGGGGCACCGGCCCGGCCAGCGAGCGAGCCTTCTCCAGGGTCGCAATCGCTTCGTCATAACGGCCCATCAGCGAAAGCAAACGCCCCATCGAGCTGTAGGCTTTGTAAAACAAGGGATCCAGCTCGATCAGTTGCCGGTACTTCTCCAAGGCGGTTGGATAATCCCGGCTCAACATGTGCACATATCCGTAGCCTTCGTGCAAAATCTGCGAGAGCGGATCAAGATGACAGGCCGTGTGGATCTCGGCGATGGCCTCATCGAACCGGCCCAGCAGCGCCAAATAGTCGAGACCGAACCAGTGCCTGGCCCGCGAATAACCAGGGTTGAGAGCGATGGCCCGGCGGTACAGCACCTCGGCGCCGTTCCAATCCCAATCGAACATCGACTGAATAAAAGCGAGCGACACCATGGCCTCCGGCGATTGAGGATCCAGCGTCAGCGCTTTTTCCGCCGCTGCTCTCGCCTTGCCCATGGCCGCGGCCGGATCGATCAATCCATAATTGGCCAGCAGGCTGTATGAATCGGCCAGACCCGCGTAGGCTCCCGCCGAAGAACCGTCGGCCGCGATGGCTTGCTGATAGCAGGCGATGCTCTTGCGCAACCCTTCGTCGGTGCGCTTGTTGGCGTGAAAGCGCCCTTGCAGGCACAGGTTATAGCAGTCCAGATTGGGAGCTTTCCTGCTCTCACCGGATCTCAACGTCAAGCGCAGCGTGTCCACGATGGCGCGCGCCATCTCCTCCTGAATCGTGAAAACGTCCTGCATTTCACTGTCATAAGCGTGCGACCAAAGATAGGCGCCCGATTCGGCGTCGATGAGCTGTGAAGTGACGCGGACTCTTTCGAGCGTCCTGCGCACGCTTCCGCGCAACACCGCGCCAACGTCCAACTTTTCCCGAATGGCAGTAATGTCTTGCTCGCGACCGCGAAGCTGAGAAGCCGAGTCCCATGCCACCACGCGCAAATGTGGAATGCGGGTCAACAGATGAATCAGCTCTTCGGTTAGACCGTCGCTGAAATAGTCGTCGCCGGCGTCGGGAGTGAGATTCGTAAACGGCAGCACGACGATCGACGTCTCATTCGCCACATGGCGGATCGCAGGGGCTGCCGCTTTGCGCGCGCGAAAGAATGGCACATAAGATCCCTTGGGCAATCCAATCACAACGTCGTCGCTGCGTCCGGCCGACAAATAATACGCCTTCAGTTTGGAGCGCAGACGCCGCGCTTCTACCCGCACGATCGGATCGATCCTTGGATCATAGTCCGGCTTGCGATCGAAAACTTCTACCCCGACCAATTGCTCTTTTAACTGGCTCCCGTGGCCGGCCAAGGTTTGCTCCACGGCGAAGCGCAAGAATCGGGTCAAGCGATCCGAGCGGGAGAATAGACGGCTGGCGAGAATTCGCTCCAGATGCGCACGCACCTCGTCGGCCTCAGCGCCAGGATGCGCGCTGGATGTATGCTGCCGAGTAGGTCGTGAAATCCGCGTGGTCACAGCGCACCCTGATAAGCTCCGGAAGAGGTTTATTTAGTGTAGCAATCTTCCCGCGGCACGGGTTATTAGAGGCTTAACGCCCAATGTGCCGGTTGCGCAGTTCAGGCGAACGCGCTTTTGCACCAAAATTGCCTTAAGCGAAGCCTTGCTATCCTGATGAGTTCGCGGGGAGGCGCGGTCTTGGATCGCTACATAATGGTGCTGGTCGGAGGAGGCGTTGGATCGTTGGCCCGCTATGCGGTCGGCACCGCCATCATGACGCGGCTAGGCACACGCTTCCCCGTGAGCACGATGTTCATTAACGTGTCGGGCTCCTTTTTGATCGGCGTGCTGATGACGTTGCTCACCGAGCGGCTCCAGCCGCATCCCAACTGGCGATTCCTTCTGGTGGTCGGTTTTCTGGGCGGTTACACGACCTTTTCCACCTTTGCCTGGGAAACCGTCGCCCTGGTAAAAGAGGGCGGCCGCTGGCTGGGGTTTCTCAACGTGGCCGGAAGCGTTGTTTTTGGGTATGCGGCGGTGTGGTTTGGCTCCGCGGTGGCAGGGAAGCAGTGATCCCCTGCATGCCATGATAGGAGGTGCGCAATGCTGTCGAAAGGTGCGGCCAAGAAGGTAACTATCTACGTAAATGAAGACACGCAGCGTCACCTCGGTTCTTTGTATGAGTCGATTCTGCAGTTCTTGATGCACAAAGGCGTCGCCGGCGCCACGGCCACTCGCGCACTGGCCGGATTCGGTAGTCACAATGTGCTCCACACTCCTAACGTCGAGGCGCTCGCCGAGCACCTTCCGATCCGCATCGAGTTCATCGAGAGTGCCGAAAAAGTGGAGGAGCTTCTTGCGACGCTCTACGATATGGTGAGTGACGGCGTCATCGAAGTTCAGGACACCCACGTCGTCAAGGCAGCGACCAAGGACAAGCGCGCGAGCGAGCCTAAGCCGCCCCACGCACGCAAAGCGGGAGCCGCCAAGCTGATGCGCATTTTTCTGGGCGAAGCCGACCGCTGGCACGGAGAGCCGCTCTACGACGCGATTGTGAAGCAGCTTCGAATGATGGATATCGCCGGCGCGACCGTCTATCGAGGCATTCTCGGTTACGGCGCCAAGGGCCATACTCACAAGCAGAGCTTCTTCCACGTGGCGCGCGACCTGCCCATCATGATCTCAGTGGTGGAATCGGAAGAGAAGCTCAAGCAGGCCGCGCCGATTGTGGAGGGGATGCTCAACGACGGCTTAATCGTCGTCTCGGATGTCGAGATGGTGCGTCTGGTCAGCTCCGGCCCTCCGGAGGAGTCCTCCAATGCCAGCCTACCAACCCGCTAAACTTCTGCGATTGAATATCACGGAGCGAGACCGCTATCAGGGCAAGCCGCTGCATGAAGCTATTGTTGAAAAATGCCGCGAGCTGAAGATCGCCGGTGCCACCGTTTTTCGCGGCCTGGAAGGCTATGGCGACACCGCCGAGATCCACCGCTCGCATGTGCTCAAACACGATCTCCCGATTCTTGTAGACATCGTGGACACGGCAGAAAACATTCAGCGCTTAATGCCGATTGTCGAAGCGATGATGGATAAGGGCCTCATGGCGGTCTCCGACGTGAACGTGATCAGAATCCAAAAGATTGCGGACGGCTGAGGTGTTTAAGCAGATCGTACTGGCCGTTTGGGTCCTGATCGCCGTCTCATCGGTAGCGGCGCTCTCTGCTCAGCCAGTTCAACCCCCGGCCGGGTCAGAAGCGTCAGCCGGGCAAAAGCAGCCGCGCCAGTACTCGCTTCCTCCCGATAAATTGCAAAGGGCCATCGAATACTCGCGAGCGCGATACTGGCTGCACTTCACCGGCGAACTGTACGGAGTCGCGGTCCTGGGGGCGATCCTTGCGTTTGGTCTTGCGGCTAAATTCCGCGACTGGGCGGAAGCCGCCTCCCAGCGCCGCTTCCCGCAGGCGGTCATATTCGTCGCGCTTCTGATGCTCACCAATGACGTCCTCGGTCTGCCGCTGGGGATCTATGGTCAACATCTGGAGCTCGCCTTCGATCAATCGGTGCAGAGCTGGCCTTCCTGGATTTGGGACTGGACCAAAGGCGAGCTCATCGGCATCAGTCTTGCGATCGTGCTCGTCTTCATTCTCTATGCGGTCATCCGCCGCAGTCCCCGCCGTTGGTGGTTCTATTTCTGGCTGGCCACCCTGCCAATTCTGTTCACCATCATGTTTCTGGAGCCGTTCATCGTGGAGCCGCTCTTCTACCATTTCGAGCCGCTGGCCGCCCAGCATCCTGCCCTGGTGGAGCGGTTGGAAAAGTTGGTGGCGCGCGGTGGTCTCGCCATTCCGCCCGATCGTATGTTCGAGATGAAGGCCAGCGAGAAGCTGAAGTCTTCGAACGCTTATGTGACCGGCCTGGGCGCTTCCAAACGCGTGGTCGTGTGGGACACCACGCTCAACAGTCTGACGACTCCCGAAGTTCTGTTCGTATTCGGTCACGAAATGGGACATTACGTGCTAGGTCACGTCCGAAATTCGTTGATTGCCGGATCCTTGGCGCTGCTGGTTCTGCTCTTCGCGGGCTATCATGCGCTGCGCTGGCTGCTCGATTGGCGAGGCGAAAAATGGCATGTTCGAGGAGTCGCCGATTGGGCGTCGCTCCCGGCGCTCCTCCTGATCGGTGCGGTATTCACGTTTGTAAGCGAACCGCTCGTTAACGGTTACAGCCGCTGGCAGGAGCATCAGGCTGACGTTTACGGTCTGGAGGTTATACATGGGATCGTGCCGAACGCAAGGGATGTAGCGGTTCATTCCTTCCAGCTTCTGGGAGAAGAGGGCCTGGATGAGCCCAACCCGAATGGCTTCATCGAATTCTGGCTGTACTCGCATCCGTCCATCCCGGAAAGGATCGCCTTCGCCGAAAGCTACGATCCATGGCCGAATCATGCCGAAAAATATGTGAAATGATATCGCGTAACCCCGGAAAGGACCCGGGAGTCAGATAGGTTTGGGGTGGAAAAGTACAATCTTCGGGGGAATCGCGTCCAGCCTGGCAATTGTATCCGTGCTCCGGAGCCAGCAGCCGGTTGGGACAGCCCGCCTAGACCTCACGATCCAGGCGGATGCGCCGTCTCATGCTTTTCCGCATTTTTGGGAGCAGACCTTTGGCTCCGGGAGGGCCATCCTGTCGCTGCGGGAAAGCTATCGCCGGGACCTGCGCATGCTGAAGGCGGCTACCGATATTCACTACGTGCGCTTTCACGCCATCTTTCACGACGAAGTGGGCGTCTACGATGAAGACGCGCACGGTCGGCCGCTGTACAACTGGTCGTACGTCGATCAGATTTATGATGGGTTGCTCGACAACGGCGTTCGCCCGTTTGTTGAACTGAGCTTCATGCCGCGCAAGCTGGCCGCCTCGCCGACGCCGCATGCTTTCTGGTACCAACCTCTTCCTTCGCCTCCCAAGAACTACGACAAATGGGAAGAGCTGATTTACAACTTCGCGAAGCATCTGGTGGATCGTTACGGCGCCGATGAAGTGGCGCAATGGTATTTCGAAGTGTGGAATGAACCAAACATCGACTTCTGGACAGGCCGGCCGAAAGAGGCAACCTATTTCGAGCTGTACGACCACGCCGCACGCGCCATCAAGCGCGCGAATCCTCGGCTAAGGGTGGGCGGGCCAGCGACCGCGCAGGCGGCCTGGGTGGGCGACATGATCGCGCATTCGGAAAAGCTGAACGTGCCGCTCGATTTCGTGTCGACGCACGTATACGCCAATGACAGCTCCGAGGATGTGTTCGGAACACATGAGAACATACCTCGTTCCGAAATGGTGGGTCGCGCCGTGCGCAAGGTTTATAAAGAGGTAAAGGAGTCCAAACGCCCGGGGCTTCCTATTTATTGGTCGGAATATAACGCCAGCTATAAGAATGAGGTCGAGATTACCGATTCTACTTTTATGGGCCCTTGGCTTGCGAACAATATCCGGCTGTGCGACGGCTTGACCACTGCCATGTCATACTGGACGTTTTCGGACGTCTTTGAAGAGCAGGGCGTGATTAAGACTCCGTTCCATGGCGGCTATGGCCTGATCGCCGAAGGAGGCATTCCGAAGGCGGCGTTCAATGCGTTTGCCATGTTGCACCGTCTGGGCGATCAGCGGCTGGAATCGAATTATTCCAACACACTGGTGACCAAGCGGGCGGATGGAACACTGGCCGTGGCGGTGTGGAACTACGCCGCGCCGGGAGAACAGGGAACGTCCCAAATGTTTCAGATCAGCGTCACCGGGTGGCAGGGAAGCCCGCGGTATCACGTGGAGATTCTGGATCGCGAGCATGGCTCGGCGCTGGCGGCATGGCAAGCCCTCGGCAGCCCCGCTTTTCCAACCCGCCAGCAGTACGAGCAGCTGAGCCGCGCTGCCACCGCAACCGAGCAGCTCGACACCGCGACGTTTTCACTGGCGCCGCAGAGCCTGGCTCTGGTGGAGGTTCAGTGAAGCGTTTTGGCGCGATCGTTGCCGGCGTGCTGGTGGTCCTGCTTTTTATACGCGCCGGACGTTCCACTACGGTTGGCGCTACTGCCGTCACGCCAGATGATCGAGCTTTCCTCGAAGACATCGAACATCGCGCCTTTCTGTATTTTTGGGAGCAAACCGACCTGGGCACCGGTTTGGTCCTCGACCGTTCCGCCAGCGATGGCGGGCGCGCTAAAGGTCCTAGCCGCGACATCGCCAGTATCGCCGCCACCGGGTTTGGACTCACCGCAATCTGCATCGGCGTCGAGCGCGGTTGGGTCACTCACGCTCAGGCGGCTGACCGTGTGCGCGGTACCTTGAACTTTTTTGCCAACCGTGCTGTTCAGGAGCACGGCTGGTTTTATCACTGGATGGACGTCGCCAACGGCGATCGCAGATGGGATAGCGAGGCTTCGTCGGTGGATACGGCGTTCCTTTTGGCCGGCGTGCTCAGCGCCGCGCAATATTTTTCGAAAGATCCCGAGATTCCGAAACTGGCTCAGCAAATTTACGAGCGCGTGGATTTCCAGTGGATGTTGAACGGCGATCCTCTCTTGCTGTCGCATGGCTGGCGCGGAAAAACCTTCCTGAAATCGCGCTGGGATACGTACTCGGAGATGACGCTTTTATACCTGCTTGCAATCGGCTCGCCCGCGCATGCCATCCCGCCCGAGTCCTGGTACGCCTGGCAGCGCCCGCTGTACAATTACGGGCCGTATCAGTTCATCAGCGGAGGCCCGCTGTTCACGCACCAGTATTCGCAAGCCTGGATCGATTACCGGAACCGCCGCGATCGCGGATTCGTGGACTTCTTTCTCAACTCAGTCAACGCAACGCGCGTCAACCGCACCTACTGCCTGAATATCACGGGCGGTGTTCCAACCACGTTTGGCCCCGACATCTGGGGCATTACCGCATCGGATGGCCCGAAAGGTTATCGCATTTACGGAGAGATCAAAAGCTTTGAACCCGTGGATGGAACGGTTGCGCCTTCGGCCGCCGGGGGTTCGTTGATGTTCACGCCCGACATCTCCATTCCAGCCTTGCGCGCCATTCGAAGCCAGTTCGGAGAGCGCGTCTATGGCCGCTACGGATTCGTCGATTCCTATAATCCATCCTTGCAGTGGTTCGACAGCGACGTTGTGGGTATCGATCAAGGCATCACGCTGCTGAGCGCGGAGAATCTGCTTACCGGAAATGTTTGGCGTTGGTTCATGGCCAACCAGCCCGTCTCCCACGCGATGGACTTGATCGGCTTTAGCGCGCCTCCGTCACAGGCGCCCGCTCCGGCGGCTAAGCCTGCTGTTAAGCAGCGGCGGTCTGTTCACCACCGCCGGCCGAGTCCTCAACCAGCGCAGGCATCCGCTCTTCCAGCAGGAACTCGGTCGCTTGCACAAACGGTTCACGATGGAACCGCGCCTGCATCCGGCCACTGAAGAGGGCGTTGTCGATCGCTAGCAGACTCATCCCCTGGTGATGCGCCATGAAAGAACGGATCGGCTCGGGAGCGCCGTTCCCCGGTGAGTAATCGATGGCTTCGAAGAAGCCGTAGCGGCCGCGGTATCCTTTCGCCGCTAAAGTCCTTAAATTGGCGGTAGCTCGTGCGGGGTCGAGCATCAGCGCCAGCATGGTGGCGTACGGTGCAATGACCAATCGGTCCGAACGATCCGAGCTAGCGCTCAACGCCGGAACGCCGAACGCCCGATATTGATACTGCATGCGCGCGTCTCGCTCGGAATAAGACGATTCGGAGATGCCCCATGGAACATTGCGCTCCTGGCCATAGAGCTGCTGGATGCGAATCGCGCCGCGCATTCCCTGCTCCAAAAGGGTGTTGGCGTGAGACCGCAGATAGAGCAGCGGCATCAGGTACTCGAACATCGTGCCGCTCCAGGAAAGCAACGCCGGTTGATCGCGATAGCGGGTGCGTTTGCGGCTCAGCCGGAACCACGCCTCGCGAGGAATGTCGCCTTTGGCGATGGCCAGGAACACGGCCGTCCGGGCTTCGGACGCAAGCAGGTCGTAGCAAGACTGATCGCGCTCGGCTTTGTCTACGTTGTAACCGATCCTAAGCAGCTTCCGATGCTCATCGAAAAGGAAACGAAATTCCATCCCATCGAAGGCGGCCGACGCACTTTCGGCGATATCGTCGATGCGGTGAATCAGCTCCGCCGCGGATGCTCGCGCTTCGGATAGCCGCGGGATGAGCTGCTCGAGTACGGCCCGCAGCGCGGGATAGAGCGGTGCAGAACTGGCAAGCCGGGCGGTGAGCTGTTCCGAGATTCGATGGTAGGTTTCCGGCAGCTCGATCAAAACCGGCACCTGGCTGATCTCAGCGAATAGCGCCGTGAAGGTCGCATCCCGCATACTCACCCGCAGTTCCGGCTCGAAGGCCGATTCGACCCACGGGGCCAATCGATACAACTCGGAAAGCGCCGCGCGGCTCCTCTCAACGAGCAGGTCCTCCCAATAACGCAGCTCGTCCGATTTGGCTCGATCGCCTTGCCGGCAAAGATGGTCGTGAGTGGCCACCAAGGCCTCTCGAATGCGCTGCACAAGGTCGCGGACATCGGTGAGGAGGGCTTCCCAATAGAACAGGTCGCTCGGTTCGCATTCCAGTTGGCGCAGAAGGTTCGCTAAGAGCATCATGAGCGAGCGAGTTCTCGCCGAATAGGGGAGCTCATCGCGCAGGCGCAGGGCGTGGTCGCGCAAACCCGCGACGATGCTCTGGTTCAATACAGGTTGCGCCAGCAACAGTAAACATCCCTGGCGAAGCGCGCACAGCGAAGCGCCGAGGTTACCGCTGTCAACCGACGATACATAATGGGGCGGCATCGGGTGCAGCGTGCGCGTGTCATACCAGTTGAAGAAGTGCCCGCGATACCGCGGCATCTCCTGCATCGAATCAAAGATCCGCTGAAGCGAACGCGAGAGCTGGTCAAGGCCGACGAAGCCGAAGTCGTGAGCAGCCAGGTTGGCGGTCAAGAGCAGGCCGAGATTGGTGGGAGAAATCCCGTGCGCCACTAGCGGCGGGTCCTGCTGGATGTTGTCGGGAACGAGCCAGTGGTTCTGTTGGCAAGCGTGATCGGCAAAGTACCGCCAGGTCCGCAGCGCGGCGTCGCGCAGGAATGTGCGTTCGTGCTTGGAAAGCTCGGCTGGCCCAGACAGCGGCTCGTTCAACCATTGGACGATGAGCGGCGCAACTACCCATAGCGAACCCACCAAGGCAACCACGATATTCAAGCGCTGAAAAATGAACAAGAATGGGAGCCACGCGAGAGCCGAGAAATAGAGGTACCACTCCACCATTCCGATGCGGGTCCCGGCGGCCGATTCCGATTGGGCCATGGTCTCCCATTCCAGCAAATGGCGCTTGGTAATGAAGAGACGGCCGAGCGTCCGGACGATGGCGTCGGTCATGAGGCAGGCTTGATGCGGAATAAACGCCAGTGTCACCAAGGTATCGCGGTGACTTTGAAGGAGCCGGCACCCGAGATGGCGCCAAAAGGCCGGCACCCATCGCATATCCAGACTCTTGAGGGCCGTGAGCAAAAGGTCGGCATAGGCCGGCAGCTGCAAAACCAGCAGCACCGCAAGTGTCCAGCGCGCCGAGTGAGGGATGAAAAGCCAGCCAGCTACCAGGAGCAGCAGGATGCTGATTTCAAAAACGCTGCGCCGCAGATTATCTAAAATCTTCCAGCGCGAAAGCAGGGAAAGCGGATTTCCCCGACCAGTTCCAGCCGGGGGCCGGGCGGTAAGCCACGGCAATAGCTGCCAGTCGCCGCGAATCCAACGGTGCTTCCGCTTGGAAAATGCGCGGTAGGTGGCGGGGTAATCCTCCACCAAATCGATGCTCGTCAGTAACCCGGTGCGCGCGTGCTCGCCCTCAATCAGGTCGTGGCTCAGAATAGCGTTCTCTGGGAATCGATCTCCCACGGCGGTGTGGAACGCACGCACATCGTAAATTCCCTTGCCCGTGAAACTAGCCTGCCCATGCAGATCCTGATAGACGTCGGAAACCGAGGTGGCATAGGTATCAAAACCTGGCTGGCCGCTGAAAATTTGGGCCAGCCGCGACCGGCCCGCCGATTCCATGCTCACAGCGATGCGCGGACGCATCAGCGCATAGCCTTCTGTCACGATTTTCCGGGCGCGATCAATCACCGGGCGATTGAGCGGATGGGCCATGGCTCCCACCATCTTCAAGGCGGTGTCGCGCGGCAAGCGCGTATCGGAATCCAGCGTAATGACGTAGCGAACATCGCGCAGCCGAGACAGGTCGCCGGCGATGGTATCGAACCAGTTTCCTTCGCCGAGCAACAGCCGATTCAGGTCGTTCAGCTTTCCGCGCTTGCGTTCATAACCCATCCATTTTCCTTCACGCGCATTCCAGGTGCGCGCACGATGGAAAAGATAGAACGGGCCAGCGTGGCCCGAGCCATAAGCCCGGTTCAACTTGACAATACCGTCCATGCATATCGCCAAAACCGAGTCATTGTCGGCTTCCCTCGACGCGGCGTCCGGAAAGTCCGTGAGCAAGGCGAAATATAAATTCGGATCGCGGTTGGCAAGATATCGAATCTCCAGGTCTTCGAGCAGCTTGGTCACATTGGCCGGGGAAAGCAACAATGTCGGCACCACCGCGATGGTTTTCGAGCTGGACGGAATGCCGTCGGCGAAATCCATGCTCGGAAGCAGGCGCGGTTTTAGAAGACGGCTGACAAGCGCATTTACGATTTCGAGAGCGGCCTGGCTGGCAGGAACCAGCAGGAGGGCCGCAGCCCATCTAGGGAAGGGCCCGGCTAGACGAAGCAGCGCCAGAACAATCAGGACGGTCAATATCGCGACGCCGCTAATATAGAACGCGTTCGGGTAAAGTTCGGCAAGGTCACCCGCCCAGGCGAGCGGTAATCGTGTGCACTGAATGCGCCGGCGAAATTCCCTTGCTCCAGAACCGATCAGATAGAAGCCGATGTGAGATTCCCTTGCAGCCTCACCGTGCGCACGCGCGACCGATTCTGCGCGCTCGAGAAGCGCCCGGGCTATTTCTTGTTCGCTGAGCCGGCTGCGCTTCGTAAGTTTCTCGAGAGCGTGACGGTACAGATCGCGAGTTTCGAAGTCCATGCGCGGATAGACACCCGCGGGATCGGCTCGCAGCAGGTCTTCGGCGACGGAGGCCGATTCGACGAACTCACGCCAGGACAGTCCATCCAAAGCCCACAAGCTGCGGATGCAGTTGGACACGGCGGATTCGGTTTCGAGGACTCCCGGCAAACGCTCAACGATCGCCAGTCTGAGCATCAGACCAAAGGCCCATAGCTCGCTGAGGTTAAGGGCGTGCTTTTTCGCGGTTTCCGCAAACGAGAGGGCTTTTGGGTAATCGATCGCGCCGCTTGTTTCAGAGACCAGCTCGGCGGCAATGCGATATACGCGAGGCTCGTCCTTAGCCTGCCCATCGGGCATCCGGCTGAGTTCGCGTAAGTAAGAAGGCCGCAGATTGCGCTTGATCTCACCGATTTGCGACTGGATGAACGAGTGATTGTCGAGCAGCCAGCGCGACGCGCCGGTGGGAGGTCCGGCCTCCGGTCGAATGCTTTTTACGTGCTCTTGCAGCAAGCGCGCGCAGGCCTGCAGCCGCTCCGCTACACCGCTATGGCCGGGGCTCGGCGACCATACGCCGGGCGAATATTCCGGAGCGAGCGCAGTCTGTGGCGTCATCGGTAACTCGCTGCCTGTAAGGCGAAGAGCCGGGCGTAGCGGCCGCCGGTGGCGACCAGTTGATCATGCGTGCCCTGTTCATGGATTTTGCCGTTTTCGAGGACGACAATGCGATCCGATTTACGCACGGTGGAAAAGCGATGAGAAATCAGGATGGCCATCTTGTCTCGCGCCAGCTCGTCAAAGCGGCAAAACACTTCATATTCGGCCACGGCGTCCAGGGAGGCGGTCGGCTCGTCGAGAATAAGCACCTGAGCGTCACGCAGATAGGCGCGCGCCAATGCAAATTTCTGCCACTCGCCGCCGGAGAGATCGACGCCGCCGTCGAATCGACGCCCCAACATTTGATCCAGACCGCCCGGGAAGCGCATTAACATGCCGTCGGCGCGGCTCTTTCTCGCGGCTGCCCAAAGCGCAGAGTCCTGGTCGAGAGCATCGATGCGTCCCACGCCGATGTTCAGCCGGGCCGCCATGTCGTAGCGGACAAAGTCCTGAAAAATGATTCCGATTTCGTGATGCAGATCTTCGACGCGGTAATCGCGCAGGTCCACGCCATCGAGCAGGATTGCGCCGCCGGTGGGATCGTACAGCCGCGCCATCAATTTCACCAGCGTGGTCTTACCTTGACCGTTCTCTCCGACCAAAGCGACGTGTTCGCCCGGCTGAATACGGAAGTTCAGGTTGTTCAGAACCAGTCGCTCGGAATTGGGATAGTGGAAGGAGACGCCTCGAAATTCAAACCCCTCGCGGACGGCGCGGGGAGCAGGGACGGCGTTCGGTTTCGATTGAATGCGGGGCTGAACGGATAGGAAGTCGATTAAGTCCGTGAGATGGAGGGCCTGATCGGCGATATGCGAAAACAGCGAGAACACGCCCTGCAACTGAATGCTGGATCCCGCGATTGCCCCGGTCAAGGACACCAGGGTTCCGATAGTCAATTCGCCGCGCAGTGTGCGCCAGACCAGAAACACATAGCTGGCGTAATAACCGATGGAACCGACAATCGCCAAAATGGATCCCCACCCGAGACGCCGCCGGGTTAGGGATATATTCTTCCGAATGATTTGACCGGTTAGCTGGGCATAGCGATCATGCAGGTGCTGTCCCAATCCAAACACCTTTACTTCCTTGGCGCTTTCTTTGCTGCTGCCGAGAATCCGGAGGTAATCCAGTTCGCGGCGTATCGGAGTGATCGCGTGTGCGAGAGAATATCCCAGAAAAGCAAAATGGCTTTCGCCCGCAAAGGCCGGCACGACACAGATAACTAGCACCAGGAATAACCACGGGGAAAAAGCGATCACCCAGGCGGAGAGCGTTACCAGCGTGATGGCCTGGAGCAGCAGGCGGCCCATCGCGTTCAACATGCCGATGCGGTCGGTGGCTTGCAGGCGTGCCCGCTCCAGCTTGTCATGGAAGGCGGGATCCTCCAACGACGCTAAATCGAGGCGGGCGGCGTGCTTCATCACGCGCAGGCTGACTTCTCGCGTGAACTCGTCGGCCAAACGTGCATCCGTATAGTCGATGGTCCGGCCCAGCACCTGATTCAGGCCGGCGAGAACGAACTCCGCGCCGAGGAGCCACCAGATTTGCGGGGGCACGGGGCCAAGGCGCCCCATGGACGCGGTCACCAGGTCGATAATCCACTTGGTGACTATCAGCGTCGCCAACGGGATCATGGCGCTGGCAATACGAAGCGCGATGCCGGCCGCCACGACAGCGGGAGCGGCGTCCCACACCAATTTCAATACCGGTGGAAGGTTTCGCAGAGCCGCCAAGCGCTCTCGCCACGACGACCCTTGCGAGGCCACGGCCAGTTGCATCCGTACCTTACCTCCTGCTTCAAGCCTGCTGCTGGAACAACGCAGCCGATGGGTCAGGCTAGTTGCTCAGCAACTGAAATGCCGCAGGGGAGTAACAACGAAGTACAACCACAACGGCTTGAAAACTCGGACCTGTTGCTAAATTAGCACGGCGGGCGTGGCTGGCCTAATGCAAAATCTGCTGGGGCGCCCGAAACTGTTTCACCGTTATAAACGTATGGCAGGTATCATCCCGCGATCCAGGTCGGGCGAAGCCAACCTAAGGAGACGCTGGTCATCAGAAATCCCAGCATCATGACGACCGCGGCGGATGCCACCGGGAGCCAGCGAAAGAATGGATTACTCGCCGACTTCTTGCTTTCCGGGAGCAGGTGTTTGGCATAGATGACGAGCATCCCGATAGCCATGAGCACAATGGCAAGTCCTAGGCTGAAGGCTACCAGAAGCAGAAGACCGAGGCCGACGCGACGCAGTGCGATGGCGCTCAACAGCAGCACCAGCGCTGATTCGCACGGCACCAGCCCGCCGCTCGCGCCTAAAGCGACCAGGCCGGACCAAGACACCTCGTCGGGCAAGTGCGAATGTCCGGGCGCGCTATGTTCGTGATGAGAGTGCGTGTGATCCTGCGGATGCGCGTGATCATGATCATGATGATGGTCGTGCGCGTGATCGTGATCATGAGGGTGATGATGGTGGTGGGTATGACTGGAGCCGCGCGCCCGTTTCCACAACATCCAAGCGCCGATCGCGACGATGGACAAGCCTGAAATCGCCCCCAAAATCTGGGTCACTTTCTGCGGCACGACGTATTGAAACAGGAAAAGCGTGGCGAGACCCAACAAAAACACGGTAATCGTGTGAGTGAACGTGACCATTCCCCCCAGAAACGCCGCATGCTTGAGGGTGCCGCGAGATCCTACCAGGTAGGCCGCAACGATGGTTTTACCGTGTCCCGGCGTGAGTGCGTGCGCCGCACCCAAGGCGAAAGCAATACCGATCGCCGCCGCGATCATCCACGGCGTAATCTCCTGCCGATGGAGAAGCCTCGCCAAGGCGTCCGGCTGCGCGATATTTCCGGTTTGGAGCCAAAGGAACAACTGGATCATACTGCAATACGCCTTAGCGCGTGGAGCTGCCTCTTGCCGGCGACGCAGGCGCGAATATCGAAAGATCGATTGCGTCCGCCATGGCTTTATATCCTGAATCGTTTGGATGCAAGTGATCGCCCGCGTCAAAATCCGCTCGAATCCGCAACGGAGCATTGGGATCGCGAGTGAGGGCGTCGAAATCGATCACGGCATCGAACACGCCGCTGGTGCGAATCCAGCGATTCACGCTTTGACGAATGGATTCGCCTTTCTCGCTGTAATACGCGGCACCCTGGTACGGAGTCAGCGTGCAGCCGATCACCTTGATGCCGTGTGTGTGCGCTCGGTCCGCGATCTGCCGCAGACCGGCGATCAAATCATCCGGCGATGAAAGCGCTTCGCTCGACGGGGTATCGGCTCTGGTGTGGTTTCCGATGTCGTTGATTCCCTCGAGCACGGTGAGCCACTTGACGCCAGCCTGGGCCAGCACGTCGCGATCGAAACGGGCCAACGCGCTCACGCCCTGGGAATCTTCGAGAACGCGATTGCCGGCGATACCCTCATTCACTACCGCGATATTGGCGGTGGCGCGGTTCGCACGCAGACGCTGAGCCAGGAAGCTGGGCCAGTTGTGATTCGTTTCTGGCGTGGAGCGCGCGCCATCGGTGATGGAATCGCCGAAAGCCACGATTGCCGCGGCGCTCTGGGGTGCCAGAACATCGACGCTCGAAAGCCAGTACCAGGATTGAGAGGTGGCAGAATCGGGGATCGCCGCTTGCGCCGAGAGATCGCCCTCCTTGGAAATGTAAGTCGTGTGCAAGCCGAGATTGTGGATCGTGGGCGGACCGGTCTCACCCGGCAGGTACAGGCTGATGGCGAGGTCCCCCCATCTCCGGCACATCCAGGTCCACCGGGTCGCTTACAACCAGAGCGCCAGGCGGGATGGTGCAGGACTGTTTTCCATTGAACGACAGCGCGCGGTCAGAGTCCGGCACGATGGCCGAGTCCTTACTTCGAATCGCGATATGGGCGGCACCTATGGCGAGCGGCGCAGTTCCGTGCGCGCTCGATAGCTGAACTCGAACCCGGCGGCCACCGATGCTGGTATGGACGATCATCCGCACGGTCTGGTTATTGAAGCCGTTCCGGAACTGCGCGCCAGGTGCGGGCGGAGCTTGCGCGGCTGGATTTGCTGCTGGTTGTGCCGCCGGTGGCTGTCCGCCAGCACGGGCCGATTGCGGAGCCGCAGTCCAAGTGGCCACCCAGTGGTCTTGAGCAAACACCAATCCGCTGAGAACAACGAGGAGAAGCGCTAGTTTGGAACCGCGCTTATTTTCATGTCCCATGCGTACCTCTTCGTAATTCCAGCGCGCTGTTAGCGCTGTTGATGATGGTCGGAGTTGAGCAGACGCGGGCCGTCTTGATCGGCGCAGCGCGGCGACTCCTCTAGTTGTTCGTCGCTAAACTGAAGCCTGCGCGGGCTCATGGTCCAGGGCTCGGTGAGCACTTTCGGGTCGTCCACGGTCACCTGGTAGAGGATGTTGTCTCCATCCCTGGTCAGGCGCTCAGTGACCTTCATGGCATCGCTGTGGAAATATCCGTTTTCACCAAACCAAGTGTCTTCGACGAAATTCGTTGCCTCCACTACGAGTGTGTCACCATCCCAATGGCCGATCGAATCGCCATTATAAGAGGGAGCGACATCGGTACGGTGCGGACGGTCAATCGGTATCACGCGATACACGTCGCCCGACATATCCTCGTAAAGGAAAGTCACTTCCTTAGGCGTTTGAATGATCTTCCGCGGGGGGCCCAAGCGCGGCACGCCGGGTTTTCCACAATAAAAAACCTGATCCGTTTTGCTCTCGTTGTCGCTGAGGTATTTCACTTTTTCGGCGAATTCGGGCTTGTACGAAGGAACGTTTTGCGCGAAAGCTTGACGCGGAGGGCCGCTGGGACGCTTGTTGGTAAAGATATAAAACTGGTCGCCCCCCTTAATCTGGATGGATCCGTCTTCTTTCTTTTCGCTCTTGAAGATAGACGCGATGCCTCCGGCAGCGCTCCACAAACCGTTCAGATCAGGATGACCGTCGGAGGTGCGCGGCGTCGGCTTGGCGGGAGCAGACTTTTGGGCGGAGCCAGATGCGGAAGTTTGCGCGAACATCCCAACTGGAACGAGGGTAACCGGGACAAACAATATAGCGGCAACGAAGACGCGCGACATCAACATGCGAACCTCCTAGTGTTCTTCCGACTTCCGACCGAAAGCTTGATCCAATAAACTATTCCACTCCACGCTCGATCCGTCCGCGAACGTGATCTTCAAGAAATAGCCATAACTTGAGCCATCCTTGGCGCGCAGCCCGTCCACCGTAATGTTCTGGCCGACGGCCTTGACGACATCCTGCCGTGAGACGCCTGCCTTCTTGAACCAAGCCGGAGGATTGCTTTCAAAGGTCCAATTAGTCACTTTTCCGGCGGCGTCCTTGGCGTCCAGGTGAAGAATAATGTGCGGATTAACCCAGTCGACGGCGGTACAAACACCACTCAAGGTTAGTTTGTGCTCCATGTCGAAGATGGCTGAAGGCGCGTGATGTGCCGCGAGCGGCAGGGCCGTGCACAGAAGCGTGATCGAGACCCACACGCCCAGACTTAGGTATTTCATTCCATTCACCTTTTGCGAATTTTGCGCGAATCCAGTATATCATGCGCCGTAAATCGACTATGCGCGCTTTCCCAGCTCTTACGCGAACCATTTGCGAGCCCTGAGCGCGAACCAGTACTGATTCGCGAATGAGTCCAGTACCTTGATACCGAGTTCCAGGCGTCGCATTCAGCCGCCTGCCCAGTACATCAGTGGCGCGAAAATCGGTACCATTTGATCTTTTTCAAAATGCGGCTGGTTGCGAGAATGAGGTCGAACAGGAGGAAAACTTCAATGACAACGCTAATCAATGTTGTTAGAGGATTGAAGATCTGGAAGGATACACGGGGACAGGAAATGGTCGAGTATGCCCTGCTGGCTGCGTTTCTGGTTGCCGCCAGTGGCGCGATTTCACCCGCAGTCGCCAGCAACGTCTCGAATGTATTCTCCAAAGTTACCAGCTCGCTGGTCGTAAGTTCCAACAGCGACGGCCAGGTCCAGTAGGAACTTCGGGATCAGCACGCTTGAGCCAAGTTACAATCGAAGCCAGTGCCGCGACTCAAGATCGTTCAAGCCGGAGACCCGGTTCTCCGCCAGCCGGCACAGCCGCTTTCGCCTGACCAGATCGGTTCGCCGGAGACGCGGCAACTGATTGAGTGGATGCGGGAAACCATGCGGGACGCCCCGGGAGTGGGCTTGGCGGCTCCGCAAGCGGGCATTCCCCTTCAAATCGCAGTCATTGAAGATCTTCCGCAGTATTCCAAGGACATTCCTCCCGAGTATCTGGCCGACCGTGAGCGGCGGCCAGTGGCCTTCCACGTGCTCATTAATCCCCGCATCGTGACCCAATCGGACGAACAAGTCGAGTTTTTTGAAGGGTGCCTGAGTGTCGCGGGTTTTAGCGCCTTAGTAAAGCGCTCGCGCCAGATTGTTGTGGAATGCTGGAACGAGAGCGGCGAAATGCAGCGGATCGAAGCCTCCGGGTGGCATGCGCGTATACTCCAGCATGAAATCGATCACTTATGCGGGCGTCTGTATATTGACCGCATGGACACACGCTCGTTCACGAACATGGATAACATGTCGCGTTTTTGGAAGGATCTGCCGATTCAAGCTGTTCGGGAACGCTTGCACGGGCAAGTTTGAGGTCTTCTCATGCGCATCGGGGTGGCACTACTCGCGACGACCAGCTGTTTCTGCCAAGTCTCCTCCACGGTTTCATTGAGCAATGGCGTTCAACTCAGGATAGCCGGCACTCCCAGTCCACTAAAGACCGCGCTGGAACCGGCTTCAGGCAACAGCTTCTATCGCATTTTCCGGGACGAGAACGATCTAGCGGTATTCGCTTATGAACTCGCGGTGGATCGCGCGCCGGATGGGGATCAGTTTCGCATCACTGCCAAGCCGGCGGGATCGGATTTTGCAGCTCGCTTCCCGAAGGCCGACGGCGGCAAGCCAACCCCTACGTTTTCGGAGCCGCTTGAATCTCCGCTGCTCACAAACGGCGGGCAATTCAGCATCGAAGTTCCTACGGAGCCCGGAATAGCGGGCGGGCACCTCACCGATACGGCTCAAATCCAGGTCAATCGCCGCGGTGTAGTCGCACCGGATGCCGACACGCAAGCCTCGCAACTGCGTTTCGCCACGCTGCGTGTATTCATGAATGGCAAGCTCGTTTCACCGAGCGGCGCCGGCGCAACCGTGCTCGGCCGGTACGCTATGTTCTATCTTCCCGGACATGGAGCCTATTTTTTTTCCGTGGAACCAGTGCAACACGGTTCCTTCGTCCAGATTGGCGTAGTGGACCACGGGACTCTGGAGTTCACTCTCGATAACGACTCCTATACGGGCCGATCGGATGCACCGATTTTGGTCCATTCAGACCGGGGCGAGCTGTGGGTCTATCATGACCCTAACTACAAGCCTGCGGGGAACTGGACCAAAAGCGTACCAGCCAGCGGCTCGCGGGATGAGTTCTTCACGGCCGCGTCGGATTCGCTCAACTGGTGGCTACCACTCCAGTGAACGGCGAAAAACCGGTGGGGCGGGCTCGCGGTCAGACCAGGACCGGTGCGATCTTCTCCCGGCAAATCTCGAGAATCTGGCCGGCTAATACGATCCAATCGTCCAAATGCGAGGGCTTAGCCGTGTAAAGACGGACGCCCAGATCGCGCACCTCATCTTCATCCTTTGGCGCCGTAAAGCTGCTGAGCGCCACCACCTGAATGTTGGCCGTCGAAGGTTCGCGCCGAATCGCTTTGAGCACTGCTTTGCCGTCGTGTTTGGGCAGGTGCAGATCCAAAACGATGACGCACGGTTTAGTCTCGAATAAAGTCCGCTGGTGGTTCACAAATTCGATCGCTTCTTCGCCGTCCTCGAGGACCATCATTTGATAATCCTCATCGTGCTGATCCAACGCGTGGCGGAGAAGGTAAATGTCGGCCGGGTTATCTTCGATGACAAGAATAGTTGGCGAGCTGTCATGAGTTGGTTTGATCATATAAGGGTCTCGGCCTCCGTGACACGATTGTTGGACGCGATCAGAAGCAGAGTGTGACAGGAAAGCGACAGGCGTTAGCCGGCTTCTAAGCGCCTGTCCTATTGAGCCGCGTTATTATTGAAACAGAACGTCTACCCAGTAGTTATTTCCCAGTGCGTTGTTTACCGGAAACTGGCCGCCCGAACTGTACATGTACACGCCGTCGGGGCCATCCACCCCGGATTCCAACGCGTGCAGCGGAGCGTTGTCGGCCCCCTCGGTCAGAAAATAATGCAGGCTTACCGAGTAGGCGCCCGTGTCGGTATGATACGAAGCCACGTAGGTGGTGTTGGCTAAGATGGCCACCGGCGAGTTAAACAGCACTACCTGCCAGCCGCTGAGAGTCTCGTTGGTAAACGTGCCCGTAGCCAGCAGCGTGCCCGTTTCCGACCACAACGAGCCGGTGTGCGTCCCGGTGATCCCATTGCCTTTGTAGAATTGAATCCCGCTGATTTGGCCGGCCACATCGGAACGGAACTTCATGCCCAGCTCCATCGGATTTCCGCCCAGCATCACCGGAATGGCCGCAGTGGCCGTGTTTGGCCAGATGCTGATCGTCGTTCCTGAAGGCGGCGGGTTCGGCGGCGGGGTTGATCCGCTCGCGGCAGTGTTGGTCAGCGTAAAGCTAGCGGGCGCGAGATTTGGTACAGAAGCCGTCACCGCATAGGTTCCCGCGCTGTTGTTGGCCGTCAACGCTGGAGCAGTCGCGATTCCCAGCGTATTCGTCACCGCCGTTACGGAGGCGGCGCCTCCTGCAAAGATCGCACTTGGACCGCTGGACGGCGCCGTGAAAGTCACCGTAATGCCGCTCAGTGGCGAGGAGGAACCGTCCAACACTCGCGCCTGAAGGGGCACCGCAAAGGCCGCTCCCTCAGTCGCGCTCTGAGACGAACCAGCAGCCGTTGTTACGGATTGGGGCGTCGCAGGTGGAGGCGGCGCCGCAGCTCCGGAAGAGCCGAACAGAACGTCCACCCAGTAGTTATTTCCCAACGCGTTGTTCACCGGGAACTGGCCGCCCGAACTGTACATGTACACCCCGTCAGGTCCATCTACCCCGGATTCCAACGCGTGCAGCGGAGCGTTGTCGGCCCCCTGGGTCAGAAAATAATGCAGGCTCACCGAGTAGGCTCCCGTGTCGGTATGGTACGAAGCAACGTAAGTCGTGTTGGCCAAGATGGCCACCGGCGAGCTGAACTGCAACACCTGCCAGCCGCTCAGAGTCTCGTTGGTAAACGTGCCCGTAGCCAGCAGCGTGCCCGTTTCCGACCACAACGAGCCGGTGTGCGTCCCGGTGATCCCATTGCCTTTGTAGAATCGAATCCCGCTGATTTGGCCGGCCACATCGGAACGGAACTTCATGCCCAGCTCCATCGGATTTCCGCCCAGCATCACCGGAATCGCCGCGGTTGCCGTGTTCGGCCAGATGCTGATCGTCGTTCCTGAAGGCGGCGGGTTCGGCGGCGTTGACGCGACTGGAGTCGTCACCTGGACGCTGTTGCTCGCGCTCGAATAATTGCCCGCGGCATCATACGCCTTGACCAAATACGTGTAGGTTGAATTGGCGCCTACACCGGTGTCGGCGTACGAAAGGGCAGTGCCGGACACGGACGCCAGTACGGCGCCATTTCGGGTGATTTGATAACCAGCCACCCCCACGTTGTCGACGCTGGCGGCCCATGAAAGATCAACCTCGGCTGAACTTTTCGCGACTGCTCCTATGAGAACCGGCGCGGAAGGAGGCTGCGTATCAGGCGGCGGCTGTACTGTTATCGTCGCCGTGGCGGTGGTTGAACCTCCCGTATTTGTCGCGGTCAGAGTGTAGGTGGTGCTCTGCGTGGGAGCTACCGGGTGCGAGGTTACGGTAGAGACATCACCTATGCCATTGCTAAGGCTGACCGAGGTCGCGCCGGAAACGCTCCACATGAGTGTCGCCGACTGTCCGGATGTAATCGTGGTGGGGACCGCCGTGAACGAGGCTATGGTTGGAGGAGGAGCCGAGGTCAGATTGATGGTCTGATCTAGAAAGCCGCCAAAATCCGTGGCCCAATAATAACCATACGTGGACGTGCTGGAGAAGGAGTAGCCGATTCCCATCACGACGTAGCTGGGATTCAGCATGTTTTGCCGGTGAGCATACGTGCACGTGCCGGATGAATCGGGATCGCACGCCGATTCGAACGCGTTAAATGCGCTTTGCGCGTCGGGGAAACCCGCGGCAATGTTTTCTCCCGCCGGACCGTACGGGTACCCAAATGCCGCCATGCGCGTAAATGGATCCCGCCCGAGACTATCGGTATGGCTGAAATAATTTTTCGTCGCCATATCGTTGCTCATCCATTGCGACGAATTCTCGAGGGCAATGGAAACCTGCAGAGCGCCGGCTCCGTTTTGGGCCCGATAGTTATTGATCAGAGTCAGAAAAGCCAATTGTTGTGCATTCAGCGTGGGGATCGACTGGGCAGATCCCAGAATTGCAGTCATGAATAAAAGCGCGGCCAGCCACGCGGCGGGGCCTGCGAAAAAATGGCAAAACTTATATTTCATATCTCGGGTGTTCTATCGGTGGAACTTTTGGCACACTCTAGGAATACTGTTCCCACCTGAGGCGGCGTAAGCAAAGTGCCGTATTTCGAGTCAGCTGCCGGCCAGTCGGAACAACGCTATTCTGCGAAAAAATACAATTTGCGATAATACCACCCAGTTCCGCTATGTTGGCAACATGAAACCGTGATATCGCAATCGAATGTTCAAGATACGACGAGTTGCGGGAAGCGACAAGCTTGATCTGCTTGCGCCGCGAGCTAGGAAGCCTTCAAGATCTCGTCGATCAAAAAAAGGTCCGTAAGCAAAGCACGCAGGTGGATGGACGCGTTGAGATTGTCGATCAGTTGCGAGCTTATGCTGCGCTGGGCGAGCACCAATTCGATCGCGGCTAGCGAATCTTTGGCATCGCGATCCAAAACGCCGAGGAAAGCCCGGCCTTGATCCGGAACAGCCGGCGCGTAGGCGTCCGCGATCCCCGAAAGAGCCTTCACCGCCCGGGTCAAGAAATCACGAATCTGCCCATCCCTTTCGCCGCCATCTTCGCCGGAGATCCCTTGCCCGGCATAGGCCAGCATAAACTCATAGCATTCTTCGATGGCGTTACAGCGATCCGCCACTTCGTTGAGCATTGGCATATTTTGCAGATTCGGGGACCCACCGCTGCGGATCGTGGCGCTCTAAATAATGGTCGCGGTCGAGCGTGCCGTAGACCATCGATTTCGTAATCACCAGCTTCTCCGGCCGAAGCGCGAAATAGATGTGCGCCATAATCAGGGCGATCAAACCTACGCCCGCCAATCCATGCAGTACGTACATCAACCCCCACGTCATATCGCCGAACAGGTACGGATTTCGCGTGAAGAACGGAGTACGCACGCGCTTCATCATGAACACGCCGGTGAGGATGACCGAGAGTCCGGCGAGAACGATGATCAAGTGGTAGACCTTGTTCTCCAGCGGATATTTCGCGAATTTTCTTGGAGCCGGAGCCGATTTCCCGGTCGCGCGCCGCCATCGTCTTTTCGCGTCTTCCATGTCCACCGAATCTGGCCAGATCGACCAGAAATCCTGCCAGAAGGTTGCGTGGATGATGTGATAGAGAATCGATACCGTCAGGACGATGCCTGCGATCCAGTGATACGTCACCCAGGCGAACGGAACACCGACCTTAGGCAGAAAGGCGGTAACCAGCAACGTCAGCATCGCGGCCGCCATGATCCAGTGAAACAGCCGGGCTGCGAGCGAGTGTCTCGGGACTTTCTCCGGAATCGCCGATGCGATTTCCGGCGCTACCGCTTCCGCGTGGGCGGGCTTGGGCGCGAAGTATCGGGCCCAGATCGCGTGTACGATCAAGAACACTAATCCGCCGATCGCGGCAACCCAAATCAAGAACCAGGAGATGTGTATGGGGACATCTTCACCCCACGGACTTTTCGCCCATTCCACTATGCCCACGTTGCCACCTCCACGCCGCCGATGGCGCGCTTCACCAGGTTGCGCATAAGCGGGATTTTGTAGGCGTTGTAGCGCAATGGCTCCGCGCCCTGCACGGCGATCTTACCGCCCAACTCACCGGTCGCGGCGTTAGCTGGCTTGCCTCGAACCGCGTCCTCCACCGCTTTTAGCCGCAGCGGATGAGCGGCAGCCGCGTTTACCGCGATGCGGACTCGTTCGATATTGCCGCCGGTCACGACGATGGCCGAGGCCACGTTGAGCAAGGGAAAATCCCACACCTGGCGATCGCGGACCTTCTCGAAATAGAACTGCGCTCCCGCCCAGGTTGACGGGATGCGGATCGCCGTGAGAAGATCGCCCGGTTTGAGCACGTTCATCCGCGTGATATCGAGGGCCGGGCCAATGAAGTAGTCTTCAGCGTTCACCACCCGCTCACCGTGCGAGTTGCGGATCACCATCTTCGCGTCTAGCGCAATTAGCGCCGGCGCGGTGTCGGAAGGATTCACAGCCACGCAACGGTCGGCGCCCATAATAGCGTGTTCGCGATTGATCGCGGTCGGAGTGTCGGCGAAACAGATATTTCCGCCTGCGCGATAACAATGCCAGCCGCCGCGATAATACCAGCAGCGCGTGTCTTGCGACACGTTGCCGCCGATGGTTCCCTGGTTGCGGATCTGCGGTGAGGCCGCCGCTTCAGCGCCAGTGGATAAAATGCTGTACTTCGCGCGCACCACCGGATGGCGCACGACCTCTGTTAACGTGGTCATCGCGCCAATCTCGAGGCCGTCACTTGACTCGCGCACACCTCGGAGCTCGCCGATCTGGCTCAGGTCTATCACCACCTTGGGCCGCTTGATCCGATCTTTCAACCAGTCGAAACTGTCCAGACCTCCGGCCAGCACCCAGGCATCCCGGCCGTAACGGTCGAGCAAAGCCAGGGTATCGGGCGTAGTGGCCGGCTGAAAGAGCTCGAACGCCGGCATGATGTCTCTCACGATAGCCATATGGTTCTCCTTCTTTCTCCTGGCACCCTAAATATGGGCGGTCAGACCTTCTTGCATCGGCCGGCCCGCTTCAAGCGACGCAAGAATCGTGTCGGCAGTCACGGGCGCCCGCCGGAAGACATCGTCGCCGAGCGCATCCCAAAGCGCGTTGATTATGGCCATGCATCCTGCGCCCACCGGCGGCTCGCCAATGCCGCGCGCACCGATTGGCGTTTCCGGATCGGGAATGTCGAGCGCCGCCCATTGCATCTTGGCCGGCGCATCCAGAATCGTGGGCGGCTTGTTGTAGTGGAACCGCTTGGCGAGCGGCAGGCCATAATGTTGGTCGTACACCCATTTTTGGCCGATGGCGTGACCGATCCCGAGCATTGATCGCCCGAGAATTTGGCCACCCAGCGCACGCGGGTGGATGATCGTACCCACGTCGGCCACCGCCAGATAGTCGAGAATGCGGTAAGCGCCGGTTTCCGTGTCCACCTCGACCTCGGCGAATCCCGCGACGTAGGAATGCGTCTGGCCATCGCGCGGCATGGTGTCGCGGGCCACCGCCAGCAGACCCTGTCCCGATAGCGCCGTCGCCGAAGCGGCAGTGAATTTGTTGATGCCCTTGGGCAGCTCGTGCCCATCATAGATGCCGCCCAGTTCGATGGCGCGCTTGGCTGCCTGGGCGAGTGTCATGCTAGCGCCGCCGCCTTTGTGGAAGACGCGTTCGTTGGCGACTTCGTAGTCCTCCGGCTTGCCTCCGTGATCTTTGGCGGCGATCTGCCGCAGTTTGTCCTTGGCATCCATCGCCGCGACGTACGCCGCACGAGTCATCGCATGCGTGGTCTGGCTGCCGCCCGAGGGACAGGTCCACGGAAGATTCCTGCCCGTGTGCCCCCATGTAATTTCGCATTTTTCCCAGGGCACGCCGAGAATTTCGGCCGTCACGCGGTGGCAATCGCTCACCGATTCGGTGCCGAGATTGCCGATGCCGGATTGAATGTAAATCTTGCCGTCGGGCTTGATGACGAACAGGCCGTCGAAACCGATCGATCCACCGACGAAGCAGCTGGTAGCGACTCCGATGCCGCGCACCTTCGTGCCGCTGCGTTTGGGCTGCGCCTTTCTCTTCTCCCACTCGAACTGGTCGGCGCCGCGGTCTAGTGCTTCCTTGATGAATGCGCTGGTGACGTACAGCCGCTTTCCTTTCGCATCCGGAGGTCCGATGGGCGCCTTGCCTTCCGGCGCATTCAAGCGGTGCATCGCCACTTGGTCGACACCGAGCTTGCGCGACGCTTTCGCCAGGATCGGTTCCATCAGCGCGATGCCCTGGAAGCCGCCCGGCTGGCTCTGCGATACGCGCGGCGGCGTGTTGGTCAACACCGTGATTCCTCGCCAGCGCATGGCAGGCGGCTGGTACATGAGCGAAACCATGCGGCCCGATTGGTTCGCGTCGCCCTGCGGATCGTAAGGGCCGTTATCCATGACGACGAACATGTCGATGGCCGTGATCTGGCCTTCCTTGGTGAATCCAACTTTGAGGCGGCCGTGCAAACTCGGACGCGCGCGGCCGATGTAGTGCTCTTCCTCGCGGCTGACGCGCATCATCACGGGCGCGCCGGTCTTCTTCGAAAGCAGCACCGGGATGATGGCCGAGATTGCGCTCGTGATCTTGCTGCCGAAACCGCCGCCGGTGTACTCGCTGATCACCACCACGTTGTTCGGATCGATGTTCAGCCATCGCGCCAAGGCCGGCACAGTCTGGGCGGTGCTTTGCGTGGAACAGTGCACGAACACCTTGCCGTTTTGCCAGTATGCCATCGCGGTGCGTGTTTCGAGCGTCTGATGGCTGGTGTTCGGTGTGGCGAAGGTTTCGTCCAGAACCAGAGCCGCGTTTTTCAAACCAGCATCCACGTCGCCAAAGGACCACTCAGGATCGGTGGCCCTGCCCATGGGCAGGCGGCCTTGATTGTACTCTGCGAAATCCGCTTCAGTCCACTTGATCGATTCGACGTGAGGCGGCGGCGCAGGCTGGGGAGCATTGGCCGGAGGACGTATCCAGACGTTGCCCTCGACGCGCGCGTTCGGCCCGCCGGGCCGTAGACTGACCAGCGGATCGACGACGTGCGGAAGCCGCTCGATATCGAGCTCGATCTTCTCGATCGCCTCGGCACAGGTGAGCTCGTCGACGGCACAAACGGCGAGGATCGGCTCGCCCTGATAGACCGGATCGTTGGTGAGGCCGCGCTCTCCCAGCGGATTGGCCGGGATCCTCTGGCCCAGATCGGTCATGGCGTCGGCTGGTTTCGGCATGTCATCCACCGTCAGGATGGCCTTGACGCCGGGCATCGCGAGAGCCGCGCTGGCATCGATTTTCCGCACGTGCCCGTGCGGCACCGGACTCAGCAGGAGCTTGGCGAACAGCATACCCTCGGCCCGGTAATCTTCGGCGTACTTGGCGCGGCCAGTCACCTTCGCGACCAGATCGGGCGTCGTATAGTTCTTGCCAATCAGCTTGTAGGCAGGATGAGCGGGAGTCTGAGTTTCGGGAAGTTTAGCAGGCACGACTACGCCCTCCTTAAATGCTCCGCACCGCGCATCATGGCGGTGAGGATCTTGTCATAATCCTGGCAACGGCATAGGTTGCCCGAAATGCCGTGCGCCAGTTGCTCGCGCGTGGGATTTGGGTTCGTTTTGAGGAATCCGACGGTCGCCATGACGAAGCCGGGCATGCAGAATGCGCACTGGAATCCCTGCTCGTCGATCACGCCCTGCTGCACCGGATGAAGCTTGCCGTCGGCGGAGGCGAGTCCTTCGATGGTGACGATGTTTTTGCCGCGCACCGTGTGGGTGAGCACCGAACACGAGTAATGCGGCACATCGTCGATCAGCACCGTGCAGGCGCCGCATTCCGAGCGGTCGCATCCGATCTTGGTTCCAGTCAGCCCCAGCTTGTAGCGCAGGGTTGTCGCCAAGGTTTCCTGCTTCATCGCATCGACGCGCCGTTGTTGGCCATTGACGGTCAGCGTGAGCAGCCGGTCGACCGATCCGGCGGCCGATTGTTGTGCGCGCACCACGGAACTGCGGAATAGATAGGCGCCCGAGGATACCGCGCCTGCGGCGATCACGCCTTTGATGACGGCGCGCCTGGAAAGCCCTTTCGGTGTGTCTTCCATGTGGTTCCTGTGTGCCATTTCCGATCACCTCGCGGGAAATACAAATTAATGTATATTTCTTGGGCCGGAAGCGATTATACACCCGCGCGCACCACCTAGGATCGGGCGCCTGTGGCGGGAACTTTGTGATTAAGGCTGAGCCGGGCCCGCAGCCACTACAGCTTCCTCCACCCGGATGGTCCATTCCAGGTTGCTGGATTCGATCACCAGGTGATACAGACGAGGCTCCTCGCTCACATATGCGGTATCCCGGCCAACGCCCTGATGCTCGACAGCCAATGCGATGGGACGCCCGCTGACCGCGCTGTGGACCATCACTTTGAACCTCCCAGCGCCCGGAGCGGTTTCATTTTTCGTCTCCCACTTGATGCGCAATTGCCCGCTTTCGACGTTGAAGGACTCGGTTTGGGTATTCTCGCGCCCGGACCACGATCCGATCGGCCGCCATCCGACCGTGCCCGGCTTTACCGCGGATCGAGGTTCTGATCGGCACCCGGTCGTTAACCAAGCGGTTACGATTATCAGGAAGCACAGGGATCCCCGCGCGAACATCATCGCGGCGAATCACCGCGCGAGCGGATCAGGACGCATCTGAACTTTATAGACCTTGGGCCGCGACGCAGTGCCGCCTTCGTTGTGGAACACCGTGCGAGTGCCCGTTGTCGTCCACAGGCCGCGCCCTTTCCAGCCCGCGTTCGGATCGTCGATGCGGCCATCCACGTTCTTGCTGAAGAAGCCCATCGGATAAGGGATATGGATGTCGACAAACTTGCCGTTCACCAGCGCCAGAAGGGCCTCGCTGCCGTTGGCCTCCGCGATCGGAACACCTGCTCCCAACCCTAAGATGTTGTAGCGATCCACCCAAACAAAGTAAGCGTGGTCGGCGCTGCCGGGGTCAGTGACGCCTTTAAACTGCGGTCCCGGAAACTGATAGAGCGTCCAACCTTCTGGGCATTGCTTGCCGGTGGCCGCGGCCGGCCCGTTGAGCGGACCTTTGCACTTGCGCCGGTCGAAACTTGCCAGATGCCCGCTCGCCAGCGCCGTCCAAACCACGCCATTCAGATCGAGGTCGATGCCGCGCGACCCGAAGCCGATATCGGGCGGCAGGTAGACCTCGGCTAGCGCGGTTTCGGGCGGATTGGAACCGGGCACCAACCGAACGACGTAACCGGGTTGGTCCATGCGCGAAAATCCGACGTCCATCGATTGGCCCCAGATCGAATCGTCCACCGGGCTGGGCTGAACGCCATAGAACGCCGCCATGATGCGCTTGTCCTTCTTGGGATCGAGCGGCTGGTTGGCCTCGACGTACTCGTCGCGTTTCCCGTTGCCGTTGGTGTCGATAATGAGCGGAGTCCAGCCCTGAGATTTCTTCTCGTCGCCGGTCTCCAGGTACATCTTTGTGTTCAGCCAACCTACGACGCCGCTATCCGGGCCGCCGGCGCTGGTCCAGAGCGTGTTGTTGGCGTCGTGAGCAAAGTACAGATGCTGCGTGCTGAAGCACGTGTCGATGAGCGAAAACTTCTGGGTCTTCGGATCGTACATGGAGAGCTGGCGGCCGGAAACGTCCAGCGGCGCGACCTTCGCCGACGGAAGATCGGAACCGGCTTTGCAGTAGGCCGGATTCTGTGGCCCACGGATACGCGCGGTGAACCACACGCGGCCCTTCTCGTCGAACATCGGATTGTGGATGGTGGTGTGGCCGTCCCAAATCTGCTCGTCACCCCAATACGGCGAATGCCCATGCGGATAGTCGAGCGAGGAAGGCGTGTTGGCATCGCGATAGGGATGCTTGATCTGCCACGTCTCGTTGGTGATCGGATTGAGAACGGGCACCATGTCGGTGCTCTCCTCGGGCGAACCGTAAATCAGCCCGCGGGCGTTGACGCGCGGATTGCGCTTGTCGGTTGAGATGGCGTCATGCAGATACGCCTTTGGTGTGGACCACTCCCACATGCTGATCACGACGTTACGCTCGACGCCCTGCGGCCGCACTGGCTTGGCGGAGGGCAGTTCGCCGGCGGCGATGCGATCGGTCCAGTCGGCGAAGAGCGCCAATGCTTTTTGCGGACCCAGCCGGCCGAGAGTCGTCGCCATATTGGACTGTGCTTGACCGGCCTGAAGACGCTTCGTCCACGCCTGGATCGAATTATCGAAGTGCCCCCATTCCTTCGGAATCGTTCGTACGCCCTTGGAGCCGAGCGCATGGCAGGACTGGCAAGAGTTCTTCACCGTGTCGATCCAATAGTGCTGCGTCTTCATCACTGCCGCGATGCCATTGCCCTTCGCGCCGGTGCCCGGGAATTCATTCTTGCCGGGAATCTGAAGCATCGAATACCAATAGACGCCCGGATAATATTCGGCAGCGGCAGCGGGAGTCGGCGCGACCATCGCGGTCAGGTTGAGATGCTGGCCCAGCGTGCCTTTCACCTTTTGCGAATCGACCAGCCCGTAGCCGCGCACCCACACGTTGTAGGTAGCCTTCGGCAGGTCTGGGATTACGTAGCGGCCTCGGTCATCGGTGACCACCATCTTGGCGAACTTGGTGGGAAGGTCAGCGGTTTCCGCGATCACCCATACGCCCGCCTCCGGCCCGTTCGCGCTAGTGACCACGCCGCCGAGGTCGCCCGCGCCGATCGTGACTTCCTGCTGAGCGTTAAGCACAGCGATAGCGCCGATCAAACCTAGCGCAACGGCGATCGCCGCGATCCCGCGCCTGCTTTTTCTCGTCGTCATGATTCTCTCCTTAGTGCAGCACCAGCTTCTGCACCCGCAGATTGCCGATCTCGCCCACGTACAGCGTATTTTCGTTCGGGCAGTCGATGGCGTTAACCGTTCCGAACTCCTTCGGCAGTTTGCCGGCCCCGCCGAACTTGCCGACCATCGCTCCGTCCAGGTGCATTTTGTAAATTTCGCCATCGCGGTCAATATCGTTCGGCGGATTGGAGTTCGAGACGTATAGGACCGGATTCGCTCCCTTCGTTATACAGAGCGCCTGCGCGTTTCCGACATTGGTGAAGGCGGTTTTGAAGGTGCCGTTGTTGTCGAAAACCTGGACGCGTTTGTTTCCGCCGTCGGCGGCGTAGACGTTGCCTTGCGAGTCGACCGCGATGCTGCGGACATTGGCGAACTCGCCCGGCGCAGTTCCCTTCTTGCCCCACGACCTCACGAATTTGCCCTCTTTGTCGAACTCCGCGATACGCGCGTTGCCCAAGCCGTCGGCGACGAAAATGTTGCCGGCCGCATCCCAAGCGACATCGGTCGGGCGGTCGAACAGGTCGCTCTGCTGGCCCGCGCCGTCTCCCTTAGTGGGGCGCGCCGGAACGGGAACGGCTTCCGCTTTTCGCCCCAGCAACATGGCGACGTGACCTTGCGGGTCGAATTTCATGACCATGTTGGTCATCTGATCCACCACCCAGATGTTGTCATTCGGATCGACGCGGACCTGGGAGGCGAACATGAACCCGTACGAGCCCTTGCCGATCTCGCGGACGAACTTGCCGTTACGGTCGAACTCAAACAGCCGCGAGCCGCCGTGGGCGAAAGGACGCGCGGTGCCGATGCTGATAAAAGGATGGCCGGTTCGCGTGTAGACAAAGATATCGCCACGCGAGTTCGTCGCCACGCCGCCCACCTCGCCGAGATAGACGTCGGCGGGGAGCTGCAGCGCGTTGGGGACTGAATCGAACCGAATTTCGGGGGCATTCTGCGCGTGCGCCGAGACACCTGCGATCAAAGCCGAAGCCAACAGAGTTTGCATTAAATGTTTCATGGTTTTCTCCGTTACTTCCTTACCGGGAGGCCGTAGCCTTCGCCGCCGCTGGTTGCAGAATGAGCTTCTGCACGCGCCAGGATTCGATTTCGCCCGTGATGATCTCGTTCGGATTGCGGCAATCCATCATGTGAACCACCTGAAATCCGGGCGCCAGTTTGCCGGGATGGCCGAACTTGCCGAGCACCGTGCCATCCAGCTCCGCCTTATAGATTTCGCCGGTGATGTCCCAACTCCCCGGTACGTTCCCGTTCGGATTCGAGTTCGAGAAGAACACGTATTGATGGGGCCCTGGCGAAACGCACACCGTCCAGCCGACGCCCAGATTGGTAATCTCCCGGATCGGTTTCAGATTGTTATCCAGCACCTGATAGCGGAAATTGGAGCGGTCGGCCACCCAGACGTTGCCCTGCCCGTCAACCTGCAATCCGTGCGGCAGATTGAATTCTCCCAACGCGCTGCTGGCCTTTTCGCTGCCGGCCTGCGCCAGAAAGCGGCCGTTCTTGTCATACTTCACGACGCGGTTGTTGCAGTAGCCGTCGGAGATGAAGATGTTGCCCTGCGGGTCCCAGCCCACGTCCGTCGGACGGCAGAAGATATATTTCTGCGCAGGCGCATTCGGACCGGCCGGGAAAGCCTGCGCGCCATCAACCGCCGGGGGCCTGCGGCCAAGCACCATCAGGACCTTTCCATCGGGACTGAATTTCGTGACCATGTTGGTGCCTTCATCGACGGTCCAGATATTGTCGTCCTTATCGACGCGCACCGAATGAGCAAACTCGAAGCCGTAATAGCCAACCCCGATCTCCTTCAAGAAGTTGCCGTTTTGGTCGAACTCGAACAGCCGCGTACTGGCGCTTCGGTGGTAGACAAAGATATGGCCCTTCGAGTTAGTCGCCACCGCGACCGACTCGCCAAGATACTCGCCGGGCTTCAGCTTCAATAAATTCGGCACCGACGAAAATGGGATGTCGGGGACATGTTCTATGGTTGCCTTGCGCTGGGTGAATGCGGGCGTGGCCAACAGAACCAGAGCGACTGACGAGGTCAGAATCCGTTTCATAGAGCCTCCTTGATCGAACACGTGCTTCGGTCTGCCTTGAACGGTGTACCAGTTTAGTTTACCCGCTTGAGGCCGCTAAGATCGCAATGACAGCTTCATTCGGCGCAACGCCTCTTTGAGGATCGAGCGAGGGCAGCCGAAATTTAACCGGACGAATCCGGTCCCTCCCGTTCCAAACGTCCGGCCGTCATTCAATGCGACGCGCGCGTGTTTCAGAAAGAACTCGTACGGATTGTCCAGCTTGAGATCACGGCAATCGAGCCATGCCAGGTACGTGCCCCCCGGCTTCGTCATCTTCAACCCGGGCAGTTCGCACTTTACAAAGTCCTCCAAGAAATCTCGATTGGCCTGCAAGTAAGGCAGCAATTCGTCCAGCCACGGCTGCCCGTCGCGATAAGCCGCTTCAGCGCCGATTAATCCCATCGCATTCACCCACGGAACCAGGCCTTTGCGAGCGGAATTGAATTGCCGCCTGAGCTCGGGATTCGAGATGATCGCAAACGCGCATTGCAAGCCCGCAAGATTGAAAGTTTTGCTGGGCGCGATCAGCGTAATGGCGTGCTGCGCAATCTCCGGATCCAGGGACGCGATCGGAATGTGCGCATGGCCTTCGAACAGAAGATCGCTATGAATTTCGTCCGGGCAGATCGCGACCTTCGCCGACAGGCAGATTTCGGCCATTTGCTCGAGCTCCTGCCGCCGGAAAACGCGACCGACCGGATTATGCGGATTGCACAGAATGAACAGAGCCGCATTTCGGGCTGCACCGGAACGAAATGAGTCCCAATCGATCGAATAGGAGCCATCGTTTTCGCGAAGCAGAGGAGACTCCACACGCTTCAGGCGAGCGTTTGACGGCGCCGCGAGAATCGGCGGATATACGGGCGGCTGAACCAGCACAGAACGCTCGCTGAGATTCGAGCTCTCAGCGAAAGAATGACAGGCGATGTTCAGACCCGCCACCACACCCGGGATGAGAACCACATCGTCGACGGCGATCCGCCAGTTATAGCGCTGCGCCATCCGATCCACAACAACTCCGGCGAGGCCATGCAGCCGGGCGCGATCGTGGGTGTGCAGCCCCCGAGGATACCCAAATACGCCTTCTTCGATATATGCGCGCAGTGCGCGGGCAACCGCTTCTGGCGAGCGGAAATCCATGTCCGCCACAAATAGCGGCAGTACGTCCTCAGGATATTCCCGCCATTTATAACTTTCCGAAGCCCGCCGGTCGATCACCTCGTCGAAAGTCATGCGCTATTCTCGCATGTCAACGCGGTGCTGCAGAGTAACGCCGAGGCGCGCGCGCTTACACCACCTGAACGTTGATTCCCTCGGGATCTTTGATATGAAACCCGGCATCCAGGTTTTCTTCCGGAGTTGCTCCGCGCTCTTTCAAAGCCCGAGTCATCGTTTCCTTGTTAAAGTTCTCGACGCCGATCGCGAAATGATCCACCAGACCGGTGGGACTCTTGTGGTGCAGAGAGACCAGAACCTTGCCCACGCCCAGCCGTACAATCTCGTTGGGCTTGTCTTCGCTCACCACAGTGAGTCCGAACATCTTTTCATAGAACGCAACCGCGCGCGGCAAATCGTTGACCTGAATGCTCACGTGGTCGATTCTTTTCGCTTGGATGCCCACGTCCTGGGCATGCGCATCGGAAGCCGCGCCACCCGCCGCCGTCAGCATCGCGAGACCCTGAATCAACTCGCGCCGCGAGAGCGCGCCCTTCTCGAAACGGTTCACCAGATTTGCAATCATCGCTTCCATATACGGCCTCCTTCGCCAAGCGCAGCGGTTTGCTCCTGCGATCGCTTTGCAGGCCCCGCATTTTGGCCTTAGACATTTTGTCACGAAAGCTAGCAGCTCACACGGCGCATTGTAGTATCAGGTATTAGCAAATCCAGTGGAAAAAGCTAAGCAGACAGCATTGGTCCGCGCCATAGGGCGATGGGACCTGGTGGCCCTGGCCGTAAATGCCATCATCGGCGCGGGCATCTTCGCCCTGCCGGCAGAGTTGTTTCGCCGGATTGGAACCTACAGCTTACTGGCCTTCGTGGCCTGTAGCCTTGTGGTGCTGCTCATCATCCTGTGCTTCGCCGAGGTGAGCAGCCGCTTTGCTGGAACAGGCGGACCGTACCTCTACGCGCTTGAGGCGTTCGGACCTGCGGTCGGATTCGAAGTTGGATGGATGAATTGGATCGCGCGAGTTACCGCATTCGCCGCGAATTGTAATCTGCTGGTCGATTATCTGGGCTTCTTCTGGCCGGCCATTGCCTCCCCTGGTTGGCGTGCGGCGGCAATCTGCATGGTGGTGTTCGCGCTGACGATTTTAAATCTGATCGGAGTCCGCGACGCGGCGGTCGTGAGCGACCTGTTCACGGTAGCAAAACTAGCGCCCTTGGCATTGTTCATCGTGGCTGGTTTGTTCTTCATCCACCCCGCGGCCTACTCGTTCGCGTCCAGACCGGCGCTAGCAAATTTCTCGGCTTCCGTCTTGTTGCTGGTTTATGCCTTCAGCGGATTTGAGATGGCCACAATAGTAGGAGGTGAAGCTCGCCACCCGCAACGAGACATGCCGCTCGCCCTGCTTACAGCCATTACGGTTGTGGCCGTCTTCTATATACTCATCCAGGTCGTCGCGATCGGGACGCTTCCTGAATTAGCCACCTCCGCGCGCCCTCTGGCCGATGCCGGCCGCCGCTTTCTTGGCTCGATGGGTGGAGCAATCATATCCGCCGGGGCGGTGGTTTCGATTCTCGGCAACCTCAACGTTATTTTGCTGGTCGGAGCGCGGTTGCCCTTCGCGTTGGCCGAGCGGCACGCGCTGCCCAGATTCATTGCGGCGACGCATCCCCGTTTTCGCACGCCGCACATTTCCATTTTGATGACGTCTGCGGCAGTGCTGCTCCTCAGTCTGTCGGGCACATTCCTCTACGCCGCGACGATCAGCGTGATCGCCCGCCTCTTCACCTACGCCGCCACCTGCGCTGCGCTGCCAGTGCTCCGCCGAAGGATGGATGCTCCAGGCGCCGTGTTCAAGACGCCCGCGGGGATGATAGTCTCCCTAGCCTCCCTGCTCCTCATCGGCTGGCTCCTATCGAACACCACCGGGCGTCAGGCGCGCGACTCGGCCATCGCCGCTGCGGTTGGACTTTTGATCTACGTCAGCTCCCGAGCTCGCGCTGATCGCACGTCTCAGCGCCGCGCAGTTAGGAGGTCTTGAGCCGTGGGAACAGCTGTTCTGCCGTGCCTCGATATAACGCGTGCGCGACATCGGGCGGAAGATCGCGTTGCTTGAGTTGATATAACGTCTCCGCCGGATCCTCGGCCGGGAAATCCGAACCAAACAACATCTGCGACGGAGGCACGAAGGCCCGTAATGCCGCTATGGATGTCGGATAAGCCGCATGCGCGCACTCGTAGTAGAGCTTCTGAAGTTCGTAGAACACGCCCTTGGGAGTCTTGGGCGTGATGCCGTCAGTCTGCTTCTTGGCCCCGAACGACGAGGCGCCTGGAACGCGGTCCTTGATGCGCCCCGCCATGACGGGCACGTCCGCGCCCGAATGATTGATGATGTAGCGGATTTCCGGCAGCTCAGAGAGCGTTCCGGAATATAAAAGATTCGTGACCGCGCGAGTAGTGTCGAAGTCGCGCTCCACCGATGCCTCGCCCGACTCGATCAGGGTGCGGCAGCACCTCGGCGTGAAGGGATGAATGAAAGTCACGACCTTGCGGCGGTTCATCTCCTCCCAGGCCGGCCGGAACAGCGGGTCGCCCGGATACTTTTCGTTAATGCTGCTCAAGATTCCAACGCCATCGGCCTTCAACGTGCCATAGGCGTATTCGAGCTCTTTGAGACTTCCGTCGGCATCAGGAAACGGAATCACTGCAAAGAAGCCGAAGCTCTGGGGATGATCGCTCACCACCTTGGCCAAATAATCGTTCATCCTTCGACAAAGGTCGCGTGCGGCTTCCGTGCCGGCATAAATCTGCTCTCCGTTGCCCGCGTTCGAGAATATGACGGTGGAGATGCCGTTCTTGCCCATCAGGTCGAGCACCTTCTCGATGGACCAGTCGCGGGTTGCGCCCCGGCCGCCCGGCAGAGTGAAGTGCTGGTGCACGTCGACGATACCAGGCGTCGAACGCCCGTTCTGAGCGACCAGCGTACCCACTGGCAGCGCCGCTCCCGCCGCCGCAGCCGCCATCCCTTTTAGAATTTCGCGGCGGGAAATATTGGACTGATTCATTTAGTCTCCTCTTTCTTTCTTGTTTGCGAACCGCGCCAACCCGTATTCACCAGCCTTATGGTCCGCACGCTATTGAGCAGCTGCCGCGGCCGCGCCGCGGCCCCCGCCTGGACCTACGATGTCGCCGTTCTCTAAAATGATTTTGGCTCCTGATCCAACAGGTTTACCGTTGCGCGCAGGCGAGCACGTGATTGTGATCTTGGTCCCTGGCGCCAGCGCCGCTTCCGTCCGCTTCCTACCCCAGCCGGCTTGAACCCACACGGCCGGATCGGGACCTTCCACGCTCCAGTGCGCGACGTTGCCCTTGTCATCGGCGACATCGAAGTACAGTTGCATGTGCGGATTCGTGAAGTGGAACTCGGTTACGGTGGCCTTCATGGTGACCGGATGCTCAGAGTCGTACGACACAAAGGTTCCATGGTGCGCGTACATGGAAACACTGAGCAAGAGCAAACCGCCGGTCAAGATCAAAGGGAGGGTCAGAAAGCTAGTCTTCATCACCTTCACTCCTTTGGGAGATTATATATGCAATTCGAGCGTGGCGCTGGGTTGCGACGGCTGGATTCACACAAGAGCAACCTGCTCTTCAGTTGGCTCCGCTCAACAATACCAGGGTTCGTCCATGTAAGGGATGGTGGCGCGTGGCATCAGATCGAAATTGTCCGGCAGCGGTCGGCTAGATGCAAGACTCCACATTTCGCGGAAGATCTCGCGCCGCGATCCGCGCCCGCTGGCCAACTTAAGCGCCCGTTCCGCCAGCGCGTCGATTTCCGGATCCGGATGCTTCCAACGATAGAGCAGCGCGGCCTCGTCAAAACCAGTCACGACGGCTTGAATCTCGCTCAACTCCAGCAATGGCGACCCTCGCGGAATCAGCAGCCGAAGCGCGAGCTGGATGGGTGCCACGTGCTCCACCAGATCCAGCTCCACCAGCAGCTCGAGCAGCTCACGCTGCGACGCCCGCGTGGTCCACGGCGAAAATGGAATGAAAGTGGGCGCCAGCACCAGGCCCGCGCTTCGAAAATCTCGCGCTACTTCAATGAAGTCGGCCCGCGTATGCCCCTTCGCCAGCTTTTCTAATACCGCGTCGTCTACTGACTCGACCGCACTCGTTACGAACAGGCATCCGGTGGCCTTTAGCCGCGGGATCAGGTCGCGACGTTTGCGAAGATGCTCGATCTTGATCGTGGCGTCATAGGTCAGCTCCGGAAATTCGCCATGGAGAGCCTCGATAATTCGGAGCGCGTGCGTAGGTCCATTGAAGAAGTCCGGATCACCGAAGGTGATGTGCTCAGCCCCCGCGTCCACCTGCCGCCGGATATCTTCGAGCACCACCTCCGCTTGAACCACGCGGAAAGCCCCGCGATAAACCGGGACTATCGGGCAATGCCGGCACAAATGCTTGCAGCCGCGGCTAGCTTCCGTGTAACCGGAGCGCTTGCTGGTTCCGTTCACTCGCAACCGCGCGTAATGATCCAGCCCTGGAAGCAGCGCACGCAGCGGCGGCAGAAACTGCAGGCGGTCCGTTGAAATTACTGGTGAAATCACCGATTCGGGCTCGGCCCCCGAGCATGCCGCTTCCAACCGATCCGCCAGCGAGACCAGCCCCGGCTCGAACTCGCCGCCCAAAACGGTCTGAACACCCAGCTTTCGCAGATAGGGCTCATTGAGCGCGGCATAGAGACCGTAACAACAGAAGTGCGCACCCGGATGGAGCCTTTGGAACTTCTGGATCGCTATCACAGCCAGACGCGTGGCCGTGTGCATCGGCAAGTAGAAGGCGATCAGGCCGGCTTGGAGTATGGCCTCGGCAGGCGGGCTTTCAATAGATAGATCCGCGCAGGCTACCTGGTGGCCGCGCTCAGTAAGCCACGCCGCGGGCGATGCCAGACCAAAGGGCTGACGGCCTAGCTCGTAAGTGGAGACCAGCAGAACTCGCATGAGGTTCCGCTCTCATTATCCCTGCTCGCTCGAGCCGCGAACGCGTCCTGATCCGATCTATCCCCGTTACGACTTCGAGAAATACAACGCCGTCGCGCGGTCCAGCTCCGATTTGCTGATATAAGGCGGCCGTCCTTCGTATTTGCCGATCGAGAGAATAATGTTGCAAATATCGGCCGGGTAGCAGGCTCTGAGCTCCGTACGTCCGTCGCGCAGACTGAGCTTGCGCAGGTACTCGGAGCTATCCGGTTCGCATGGAATATTGAAATTCGACACCACGCGGTGGAAGATCTGA
>Ga0182024_10002237_pt1 | contig 48564 bp, 52 predicted proteins | sample P32metaG_FD_120480 | JGI IMG/M metagenome (GOLD analysis project Ga0182024, IMG submission 120480) | Permafrost microbial communities from Stordalen Mire, Sweden - P3-2 metaG (Illumina Assembly) | ecosystem: Environmental > Terrestrial > Soil > Wetlands > Permafrost | place: Sweden: Stordalen...
CTCTAACGAGGTTGTTTGGCGACACCAGGTTAGCGCAGTTCAACCCCTCCTCCTAATCCTTTTTACAACTCCCTGCTTCTACGCGCCTTCTGCCCTGCCGGGTTTTGCAAGTGGCTCGCAGTAATGGCTTTTGGCGACAAATGTGTCTGCTTACATGCTCATATGAGTCATCGGCTTCAGGTCCTTATACCACCCGGACTGAACGCCCAGCTCCGGAAGTCCTCCCAACGCCTTGGCATATCCACTGGTGAATTTGTCCGGCAGGCACTGCGTAAGTCCCTTTCCCATCCAGCCTCCGGATCGTCCGTCGGACGATCCGGTCGCGAGACTCGCGGCTCTTTCCGCCCCGACAGGCGATATTGACCAGATGCTTTCCGAAATCGAACGGGGCCGCTTCTGAAAGTATTTATCGATTCGAACATTCCCATGTACGCAGCCGGATGTGAACACGCGAACCGCGCGCCCTCAATCCGTTTTCTGGAACGAGCACGCGAGGGGGAAGTCGAGGCATGCACGAGCACGGAGGTCCTGCAGGAAATTCTGTATCGCTATTCCTCACTTCGCCGATTAGAGCTCGCCCGGACCGTCTACGATCTGTTTGTCGAGGTATGTCCCGTGATCCTCGGCGTGACGCTGGCCGACACGGACCGTTCCCGCGACTTGGTTTGCAGTGGAGCCGCAATCTCGGCGCGCGACGCGTTTCACGCGGTCGTTATGATCCAACCATGGGATCGAGTGGATCGCAACCTTCGACACAGGTTTCGACCAGATCGGCGGCATCCGCCGCGTCGATCTCTTTGCCTCCCGGACCGAAGCTTTGCCCTAATTTTCGGTTGGCATCTTCTCTATATGATCGATTACGAATCGTTCCACCGGAACTTTTCGCAATTCCAGTTTCAGGCCTAACTTGCTAATCGCGGCAAACAGCGTTGCGAATGGCGGATCCGGCGGTGCTGCCAGCGCGGATGCATTCCCGACCGAGGGCAGGAGTTCACTCTGGGCAAAATCCAGCACAACGTGGTACGTTCCCTGGAGCCCTGTCATGTCTGTCACGGGGTCCCGCAGATAGACGGTGAGAATGCCGGCAAGCCCTTGGACGCTGACAGCGTACAACTCAGAGTGCATGACACCGTTCGATATCGAAACCCGCTGTGGGCCATACGGCCCGTTTTGACTTACCGTTTCCGCCGGCCCGGAGTTTCCGCCAAACCCACTGTGTGGGCTGGCCTTTGCGGCCTCGCCGTGCTGCGGGTCCTCAGTAATAGCTGTTTCGAGCCTTTGACCTCCCGGTCCCACGAGGAGGGCATATGCCGATTCCAGCTTGCTTGTTTTATGCAACGCTAACATAAATCTTTCTTCGAGCAGCGCCTGCAGCAACTCTGGTAGTTGCTCCTTTGTCGCTCCCGCAGGTAATTTGGCGAGCACGTCAAATCTTTGCGATGCCATCCAGCCGGGTCCACTCACACGATTGGGCGGGACCGAGTAGGCAATGGCAATTAGATTCGTCAAAGACTGCGAACCGATGTCCACCATGCTGCCGTCGATCTTAGTGCCGATGTGCGGCGGATGCCCTGGCCCCGCACCTTGCATCAGGGTTGCCATGTCCGGGGCCGGGCGAATCGAAGCTACCTCGAATCGCAGGCGTGCTGTCTTATTGACAGCAACAGGCGGTGAATCTGCCGCAGTCTGGGCGTTACACCGGGGAGCAAACGCTGGCATGACGCCGACAGCGCTCAGGGCGAAGAGTACGTATCCGGCAAAATATCCGGGCCGCTTTCTGTTTGGCATATTTCTTCGTATCGGCGACACTGCGGGCCGCATATATTCAGCACAGTACTGCTAACCATTTGGTACTATCGCCGGTGCAATTGCAAGAGTTATTTTTACGGCTTGCAACGGCAATCGGCTTTTAGTAAACTCAGATATCCTAATTAATTAGTACGGTTGAGCCCGGATGAGGTCACACAGAGGTACGGATGAGCAATTGCCTGCGGGTCGCCGGCGTGTCAAAGGTGTTCGGCAAAGTGAAGGTTCTCGATGGCCTCGATTTTGAAGTGCCGGAAGGAAGCGTTTTCGCCCTGATCGGACCGAACGGCGCGGGCAAAACGACCACCATCAAAATTCTCCTCGACGCCCTGCAGCCCACCTCAGGCCACGCTACCGTGTTGGGGGTTGATTCCCGAAACATCGGACCCCGGGAGCTCGAAAAGATTGGCTACGTGTCCGAGAACCAGGAGATGCCCGGATGGATGACCGTCGACTACATGATGGCTTATCTCAGACCCTTTTATCCAACCTGGGACGATTCGTGGGCCAGGAAACTGGTCGATCGGTTTAACCTCCCTCCCGACCGTCCCCTGCGGCATCTCTCGCGCGGCATGCTGATGAAAGCGGCCCTCGCATCGTCGCTCGCCTATCACCCGCGCTTACTGGTGATGGACGAGCCCTTCAGCGGCCTCGATCCGCTGGTGCGCGAGGAACTGATCGAAAACCTCGCCGCCAGTGCCGGTGAAACGACGATCCTCGTCTCGTCCCACGACTTGGGTGAACTGGAGAGCTTCGCCAGCCACATCGGCTTTCTTGATCGCGGTTCACTTCAGTTCACCGAGGAGATGGCGTCGCTTGCCGCGCGGTTTCGTCAGATCGAGATAACACTGGAGGAGCCCGCAGTCAACGTCAGGGCTGACGTGGCGTGGCCAGCCACATGGCTGCGACGCGAAGCCACGCCAACCGTTGTGCGCTTCGTCGATTCCGGATTTCACTCCGAGCGCACCCCCGGTGAGATCGGGCACGTATTCGGAAACGTGAGGCACATTTCCATCCAGGCGATGCCGCTGAGGACGATCTTCGTGACTTTGGCGCGCCATGCCGGGAGGGCAGCCTAATGCGGCAGGCGTGGCACATTTTCCGGAAAGACGTGCGCGGCATGCGAGCTGAGATTGGCTTGCTGATAGCCCTGGCAATAGTTCTGGGGTGGGCGGAGACGAGCCTGACAGATCCCAGCTGGCTTGAATTGACCTGTCTGCTGGCCGCGATTTATGCCGTTGCCCGCGTCATTCACTTCGAAGCGATTCCGGGGACAAACCAGTTCTGGATCACGCGGCCATATCGCCGCGGCAGCCTCCTCGCCGCGAAGGTGCTGTTTATCCTGATCTGCATCCAGTTGCCGTTGTTCTTCGCGCAGCTCTACATGATTACGGCCAATGGGTTCCTGCTTGCGCAAAGTCTGCCGGGGCTGCTCTGCTCGCAGGCCCTGACGCTTTTTTTGGTGTTGGCGCCCGCCGCATGCCTGGCATCGTTGACGCCGGGAATCGTGTCGTTTGTTTTGTCCGGATTTCTTCTGGTGGCGACAGTCCTGTTCCTGGACACAGGCCTGAGCCGGGTGAAGTTGCTGGCTGGCTTGCCGGCCATGCAGGCCGGGCCGGACTCAATCGCATGGCTTCGCTATTCATTTGCCGCCGCAATCGTTGCCGTGTTCGCGGCATCTGTGTTGTTCCGGCAGTACAGAAATCGCAGGACGAGCGCGAACCGCAAATGGGGCATGGCCGGAATCTCTCTGGCCTGCGCCATTTTTCTCTTCATGCCCTGGTCCGTTTCGCTCCGATTGCAGGCCGCACTCTCGGAGCAATACTTTGACGGCTCCAGTCTGCGCGCCACGCTCGCCTCCGTCCAAAAGAGTGTCTTTCCGAACCACTGGAGTGATCCGTTCGGTTCGTATTCGACCGAAGTCAGCCTGCCCCTGGAGATTCAGGGCATTCCCACTGGCCTTGATGTGGCGACCGACGCTCTGTTTGTCAGTCTGGCGGGGGCGGATGCACAAACATGGAGCGCGGATTTTACTCCCGCTATTCTGCGGCCCGGCGAACCGGGAAAAATTCTGGTGGATGCGAATCTGGTCATCGGCCGCGGCTTCTTTGAAAAGGAGAATTCGCGTCCGGTGACGCTGCACGCGAGGCTTTACCTGACAACGTTCGGAAATCCCAGGAGCCGTACGGTTCCGATTCGCCAGGTGCCGGTGAACGTGATAGACGGGCTTCAGTGCGGGGAGGGTACGTCCGTCGGATACACCTGCCGGTCGATCTTCCGGTGGCCACGCAGGCTGGTATTCGCGGGCGCCACACGGAGTGACGAGGCATCAGTGAGGTCTGTTTCCTATTCGCCTTTCGCGGCTGACCTGGGCTTCGGATCGATTCAGCGACATTCATTTTCCGTGCCGGTTGGAGTCACCGAGACCACGATTACAACCGAGGAGCCGGTTAGCCATTTCCTGGCCGAGCTCACCATCCCCAACGTTTTGCTCACTCGCTACACGTGGGTAGCGAAACACAAATGCGATGAGGGTCTGCCTGGAGCGTGCAGTCTTCCGGTCATTCCGTTACATTAAGTCCTGGAGTTCGAAACGCATTGACACGGCGTACCCTATGGAAAGGGAGCAGTTCATGGGCATCGAAATTTCACACGAAACCGAAGGCCGACTCACCGACGAAGCGCAAAGGCAAGGTGTTTCCGTGGAAGCATTGCTGGAGCGGCTCATGAGCGAACGCGGGGCTGCGGCTCATGTCATCGCAGCCAACGGCTCAACCCTGAAGGTGCCGATCCTGCATCTCGGATCGATGGGACCTCTCCACCGGCGCGACATTTACGACGATGTCCATTGATCGGGGGTACTCGATGCAAACGTGCTGGTCTACGCGGTCAATGCAGATGCCCCGCAGCACGCGGCCTCACGCGCCTTACTGGATGCCGCCGGAGACCCGACAGTAAGGCTCTACGTCACGTCGCAGATACTTTGCGAGTTTTATTCGCTCATCACCAACCCGCGCCGGGTTGCGGCTGTTTCTTCCTAAGCGCGGGCGTTGAGCATAATTTCTGCGATGTTGGCCCTTCCCGGCCTGCTTGTGCTGCCTACCCCGGCCCGTGCGGTGTCCGGATGGATGGAACTGCTACAGCGCCACCCCGTCACCGGTGGAGACGTATTCGATCTGCAAATTGTGGCGACGATGCAGGCCAATGGAATTCAGCGCATGGTGTTGCTACGCGGAGCGAAGCGCCTTCGAAGCTTTGTAGCCTTCGCTAACCTGCCTTGCCGGCTTTACGCAAATATTCACACTAACGTCGTCTTCGTGAAACGATCGGCCCGCAAGACTGGTAAAGAAGCCTGTGTCAGCCTGTCTTTCTCAAAGTGTCGCGCACGCACTCTTGCGTGCCGTGCGGCGAGCCGCAGGGTGTCGAGACGAGTCTCGACGCGGCACGCAAAAGTGTTTTTCTGCGCCCTGGCGGGCAAGCATCGCCCCGCATCAGGGCAGGCGGAACCGCCTGCCCCACACAGAACGACAAACAACAAGCTGAAGTATGTCGCCACCATACATTCCCGGAGTTGTTGCGGTGTGCCTGCTGACCGCGAACGCCTTTGCCCAGCCGGCCGACCCGGAAAAGCTGATCGAGGCTGGCCACTGGAAGCAGGCGCGAACGGTGGTGGAAGCCCGGCTGCGTCAGGCTCCTGACGATGCTCCGTCGAACTTTTTTCTATCGCAGATTCGTAACGCGTTCGGCGACTACACGACGCCGGAGACACTCGCGGAGAGAGCCGTCGCGCTGGATGGCCGGGTTGCGAAGTATCATCGGCAACTCGCGGAAGTGCTGGGAGTGAAGGCGCAACACGCGGGACCGATCCAGTTACTGTTTCTGGCACGGAAATTCCGAAAGGAGATCGACACCGCTATCGGGCTCGATCCGAAGGATCTTCAGGCGCTGCGCGACCTCATGGAGTTTTATCTGCTTGCTCCGGGAATTGGCGGCGGTGACCCGGAGAAGGCTGCTGAAATCGCGGAGCGGATCGCCGCGCTCGATACGGCAGAGGGTTTTCTGGCGAAGGCACGGCTCGCTTCGTTTCATAAACAGCCCGGCCAGGCCGAAGCGCTGCTGCGCAAGGCTGCTGCGGTTCAGCCGGCAAGTTATCGTGCGCAGATCGAACTGGCGCACTTCGGGCTGAATGCGGAAGATGCGGCCAAAGACGCCATGAAGATCGACCAGAGTCGCGCGGAGCCCTATTCCATTCTGGCGGAAATCTACGCGCGCCGTGGCGCGTGGATGGAGCTTGAGGCGCTTTTGACAGAGGCCGTCCGCCAGAATCCCGACGATCTGGTGCCTTACTATCGGGCGGCCTGTGTGCTTCTCGCGAGTGGACGCGATCCAGCCAGAGCCGAAGGTTATTTGCGGAAATATCTCTCCTGGGCAACCAGTCAGGAACCGGAAGGAAACGAGCCCTCCGCAGCGGAGGCCCGCCAGAAGCTCGCGAATGGTGTGAGGCAGAACCTATGGTCAAAAAAATCTCTCTGATTTATATCGAGGCCGGCGGCGGACATCGCGCGGCGGCCACGGCGTTGTGCGACGTCATCGGGCGGCAGCAGCGTCCGTGGAATGTGGAAACCATCTGCATTCAGGATCTCTTCGATTCGATCGATTTCATCCGCAAGTCCACCGGGATTCGGTTTCAGGACGTTTACAACATCTTGCTGCGGCGCGGATGGACAGCGGGCACCGCGCAACTGATTCCGCTGATGCACCTGGTCATTCGCATGAGCCACGGTTCGCAGGTTCAGGCGCTGGAACGACACTGGGCGCAATCGCGGCCGGATCTTGTCGTGTCGTTGATCCCGCATTACAATCGCGCGCTGCGGGAGGCGCTCGAAAACGTGTGGCCCGGTGTGCCTTTTGCAACGCTGCTGACGGATATCGCCGATTATCCGCCGCATTTCTGGATCGAGCGCCAGAATCAATACGTGATCTGCGGCTCCGAACGCGCTGCTACACAGGCTCGCGATCTGGGGACACATCCCGATCGGATATTCCGCACATCGGGCATGATACTCAACCCCGGATTCTACGAGTCGAAGGTGACCGATCGCGAAGCCGAACGTATCAGGCTCGGCCTTCGCCCGGATGTTCCCACAGGGGTTGTGTTGTTCGGCGGCGAGGGTTCGGGCGAGATGGTGAGGATTGCCGAAGCGCTCAATCGCCATGGGAACGAAGTGCAGTTGATTCTGCTGTGCGGCAAGAATCAGGAAGTAGCGGCGAGACTCCGCGCGATGGAGCAGCGGATCCCGATGTGTATCGCAGGCTTCACGCGCGACGTCCCGTACTACATGGAACTGGCGGATTTCTTTATCGGAAAACCGGGACCGGGGAGTATCAGCGAAGCGCTGGCCAAACAGCTGCCGGTCATTGTGCACCGGAACGTCTGGACAATGGCGCACGAACGCTATAATGCCGACTGGATTGAGGAGCAGGCTCTCGGCGTTGTTGTCAGCGATTTTTCATCCGGGATCTTCGACGCGGTGCAGACTTTGGTGGCGCCTGGAAACTACGCGCGGTATCGGCAAAGAGTCGCGGGAATGCACAATACGGCGGTGTACGAGATTCCGGCAATGCTGGCTAAAATCCTGTCGGACTCAGAGCTGCAAATGCCTTTGGCTGGCTGATGTCGCCATTCTGGCGCGCGATTTCGCCGAGAAAACGCGCGCTCGGTTTGACGGTGCGTTTCTGGGTGGCGCGATCCACGGCAATCAGGCCGAACGTGGGACGGTATCCCATAATCCACTCGAAGTTGTCGAGCAGCGACCAGTGGATGTAGCCGCGAACATCGATCCCGTCGGCGATGCAGTTGAGAACTCCCGACAGAGAGCGCCGGATGTAGTCGATGCGCCGCTCGTCGTCTTCGGTGCTGACTCCGCTCTCCGTGACGTAGATCGGAACCGACACGCGGGCTTTTGCGTAACGCAGACAGGCTTCCAAAGCTTCGGGCCAGTATTCATAACCCATCTGCGTAGTTTCGACTCCGGGCTCGGGGCCGAGATCGCCCTTCTTCCCGACACGGCATCGCGTGTATGCCTGCACGCCCAGAAAATCGCTGCGTCCGGCGGCTTCGAGCCACGGATCGTAAACTTCGGCGCACTTGCGGTCGCGTTTGCTATCGGGACCCACGGCCTGTTCGTCCTGTAGCGAGATGCTGACGCCAACAGGATAGTTGCCCGGCCCCGACTTCATGATTTCGCGGGCACGGTGGTGGGCCGCTATCATCCGCGTCTGCAATTTTTCGGCGTCGCCGAGGAAGAAGCAGCCGCAGTGGTCGCCCCCGAGAGCGCGTTTGGCCAGCTTGATCATGCGGCGGACTTTCAGAATCGGAATTTCCGAAGTGGGCAGCCAGCGCAGCAGCATGGGCAAATTCGGCTCATTGAAAGTTGTGGCAAACGACATCAGATCGCCGAGATGATTGGCGACGCGGCCGCAATAGCGAACAAAAAGATCGGCAGCCTGCGGCTTTTCCCAGCCGCCCATCGCGGCGAACCAGCGCGGCGAACTGAAGTGGTAGCAGGTCACCATGGGAGTGATGCCATTTTCATGACAGGCGGCGAGCATGCGGCGGTAATGATCCAGAGCAGCCAGCGAAAAGTGGCCGTGCTCCGGCTCGATGCGGGCCCATTCGACGGAAAACCGGTACGTATTAAAGCCGAGCTGAGCGAGCAACCTGATATCTTCCGGGTAGCGGCGATAGTGATCGCAGGCATCGAGAGACGGCTCGACGAAGAGGGTGGGATCGATATGCTCCAGGACCCAGAGGTCGCTGTTGACGTTGTTGCCTTCCACCTGGTGGGCGGCGGTTGCGGCGCCCCATAGAAATCCATTCGGGAACGATGTCATCTGGTCTGGACCTTCATTTCATTGGACCATTCCTTCTGACGGCTCACTTCATTCAGCCGATTCTGACGGCGCTGGCGCAGCACAAACAGGAGAAGCAGATAGAACACAAGTCCGAGCGGCACGCAGAGGCAGAACCAGCCTGTGACGGCGTTGCGGGCTGCGACGACGAGGTCCGCAATCAGGGTGGCGGCGCGGAGGCCCGAAGCCGGGTGAGCACCCGCGCCCAGAATGCGCGCGCCAGCCCGGCCGAGAGGAATCAGGAGCGCGAATTGAAGGGGCGAAGTCACCTGGTTGATCAATTGGAGCGCGGGCAGATTGATTCTGAACACGATGGCGGCCATTGCGCACAGCACCGTTGGACATCCGACGACAGGGAAGAGACCCAGGACCAGGCCGAGAGAACAAATCAACGCGATCGCTTCAGGCGAGAGCTCACGGAGGGAATTTCGCAATCCGGACGCGAAAGCTCTCAAAGCAGGTTTTCCCCTCGTTCCTGCAGGAAGTGGCGCAGCGCCGCACGCAGACCGGGAGCGGCCAGAAACTGGAGAAATCCCGTTGCCCCTGTCAGCATCCACGGCACGCGATTCTGCCAGGTTTCGGATAATGTGCGGGCGATGCCATCGTCCCCGCGATAGAAGATCCGGTCGGTCCAGCGCTCGCGGCCGGGATACCCGGGATAGGGCCGCAGAATGTCCCAGGCGGCTTCCAGAATGCGAACCGCCATTGGCTCGCGATAGTGCGGCATGAAATAAGGCACGCTTTGGCCGTCGCGAATTTCGGCCACGAACTCCGGGAATGAGTTTGCGTTCGTCAGATTGATACAGGCCGAAGGTTCACATGCATGTCGATCGCCACCGGAGATCAGGGGCCGCGAGTGCGCGCGCGCCAGCTCAATCACCTTCTGATTTTCTTTCCAGCGGCGCGTGCCATTGAGTTCAAAAGCATGAAGCCAGGCGATGCACTCGCGCAGCGCGCGGGCCAACGCTGTTTCGTGATCGGCTGCTTCAACGCCTTCTTCGAGCCAGAGGGGATGGTTGAGGACGATCAGGACGTCGGGATTGCGCGCGAGGTCGCTCAGAAGACCGGGAAGATGCCGTTCGTCGGGGGCCGCAGTGTATGCCGACAGTGCAGCCATTGCGGATGGCGGCATGTTGTGAATGCCGAGGTGGAAGATGGATCGCGCGTAGGGAACCGTCCATTCCACTGACACCGGAACTTCGCGCGGGTTGGCAGCGATCTGGAGCGATACGCCGGCTGTGATGTTGTCGTGGTCGGTGAGCGAGACCAGTGGACGCAGATTCATGTCCGTGATCTGTTTTCGCTCCACACGGAGGGCACAGGCCGGAGTCAGCGGCGGAGTCCACCAGGCGCGGGCAAAATCGACGGGGGCCTGACGGCGTTCGTAGCCGCGGACGATCTGTGAGATTCCGGGAGCCTGGTGGAGGTACCGCGGCAGGAAGGACAGGCATTCCTCGGAGTGCATGGTGTGTCCGTGGAGGGATACTCCGGTGCGGAAACGCGTGGGCTTGTCGAGCCAGGCGAAATTGACGGTCTGAGTCATTGGTTTTCGTTCCCCCGCTCTCTCAGGATGGCGGGGAAACCATTACAATCCCCTGGCGGAATTGTGATGGTTTCATGAAAACATTTGCATGTAAAAATGTAGTGACAGCGCGTGGAGGTTCGCAAGGCGACTTATCGCGGCGTCTCAATGCCGCTGTCGCGCCACGGGCCATTGTATGTGGGCGGACGGAAAAAGGCCGTAATCGGCCAATAATTCGTCCTGTTTCCTACGTATTGGCTGTTCGTTAGCGTTGACTTTGGCGTGATTTCGCGGCCATATTGTAGTCATATACGCTGAATAACGATTCGGCAGTCTGGAGTTTCATTATGGTCAGGACTGAGGAACAACGGCGGGAACGGCGATTTACCGTGAGGCTTCCGTTGCGCATCGTTGCGCTGGAAGGTAAAGCGGTCGATTGGATCGGCGAGACGAGGGACATCGGTACGGGCGGCGTCAGATTCATTGTCGCGAACAGGCTTCCGATCGGGAAGCATGTCGAATACATGGTCACCCTTTCGACCTACAGCCCCGCAACGCGTATTCGTTGCACGGGAGAAATTCTTCGTTGCGTGAAGGACGGCGATGGATGCGCGGACGGCTCCTGGGAGGTCGCCGCCACGATGAAACGCTACGTTTTTGTTCCGCAGGAGGAGATGGAGTTGGCTGCCGTCTGAGGGGAATCCCCGAAACGCCGATGCCGCGCGAGTTGTTGCCATGAGTACGACGGAACAGGCGTTATTTCTGTTTTGCTCGAAATGGGCGCGGTCGTTATGGCGTAGCGTCTCGCGAATCGGCCGGAACCGCAGCGTGGGCGCGTGGCCTCTCGCGGCCATTCTTCTCAGTAGCGTCGCGACCGGAACATCGTCGTAACACTATAGCGGGTTAATGTGACGATTCGATTTCATCAAGTAGCCGTCATCTATGGGATTGGAATTATCGTAGACCTGACATGCGGCGATAGCAGTGCTTTCTCATGGATGTCAGGGCGCGGCGAAACGCAGCGCAGCCGGGCAAACCGATATTTGCCGGCGGGTGGATCGATTGAGTTCGACGCGGATTGCCCTAAGGGTGGCACATCTCCTATCATGGAATGAGTAATGACGGCAGAACAGAAGAACGCACTTGCGGGCGCGGTGACCATCGACAAGGACGTCATGCATGGAACGCCCTGCTTTGCCCACACGCGAGTGCCGGTGCAGACGCTCGTCGACTTCCTGGAGACCGGCGAAACCATCGACGATTTTCTGGCCGTATACCCCGCCATCCGCCGGCAACACGTTTTCTCATTTCTCGAACTGAGCCGTGATATTGCTATCGATCAACTGGCATGCGCGTCGTTATAGACATAGACGCCTCCATAGATCCGCGGCTGGTCGAGGCATTCCCGGATTATAACGTCCAGACCCTTTTCGATCTTGGATGGGAGCACCTGAAAGACCATGTGCTGGTGAAGCAACTGGATTGCGATGTATTTGTTACGGCTGATCGGGGATTCGAGCATGAGCACGATCTCAAGTCGCTGTCGTTCGGAATTGTCATTGTTCACGTGGCCCGGAACAAAATCAATTTCTATCGACCGCTCTTCCCGCAACTGCTCAATGCGGTGGCGACGGTCACGACCGGCTCCGTGGTTCACGTCCGCGACGTTCGGCTGGACTAATTAGCCGCCGTCTGCCCGTTCTTGTAGGGACGGATCAGCGCGATGATTAATCGTGCGGCCGCTCTCCTTGGTATGAGGCGAGATGACTGCCACCAGGATGGCCGGACTCATACTCGCAATGCTCGCCCCAGCTCCTGGCTTTCTCCGGGATCTCTTGCCCGAAAGTCACGCTGACCGAAACCTTCTAAACCGGATTTTGGCGCGCGGACTCAATCAGGAAGCTAATGTCGTCGTCGGGGGTACCCATTTTATGAAGGCTCGCCCATAATTCGTCTTCATTCATGGCCGGATACGACATTCGTGTGACGCGGAAGGTCTGATGATCGATGACGAGAAATACAAACTGTTCTGGGTCGCGATCCTTGACCTTAACAACGTGAGTTTGCTCGTAGTCCACGCATTTAGCGTATCAGCCTTGCCTGCGGCGACGAGAGACCTTGAACAGGGGTTCAGATTCGTCGTCCCTTTTGGCGGTTGCAAGCTTCGCACAACAGTTGAACGTTGCGCTCCGTCGTTGCGCCGCCCTCGATTACCGGGATGACATGATCGAACTCAAGTCGTTCTCGACTATTGCACTCGGCGCATTTTCCTTCGTCGCGTTGCCAAACGAACATCCTCATATGCTCCGGAATGCGCTCGCGCTTGGCTGGCGTGATTCGGTCGAAGTTCTCGAACGCATCGACGTCCCTTCTGATTCGGCTGATTTCGTTGGCTTCCTTGAGCACTTGATGCTTGATGCGGAGCGCGATCTACTCGGCACTCAAATAATCTGCACCGTCGACCCTGAAGGTTTTTCCTTGATAGCGCCAGTGACGAGCCCAATGTTCTAAGGGAACTGGTTGCTCGTCGCTTCCTGGACTCAGTGCATTACTGACGATCTTTTCGGCTGGGCTTCGGTCGGTCCCGACGACGGTGATTCGCATTTTTGCCATTATCGAGGCCTGACAAGGGCAATTGTCGCCGATTGTCGGCTTGTGACGCAACGCTATAGTACTGTATGGCCTTGGCAGCTTTAGGCGACTCACGGGGCAGACCGTGGTGGCGAAAAGCAACTCGCCGATATCGCGGACACAATTTTCGGCGCTCAGCCCGATTCAGCTTCCCCTTAGGTTTCGAGAGTCCCTGCACAGCGAGTCACAGCTATTTTAACTAATCGAATCAAACACATACACATCCAGCCTTTCTTAGCGTGTGCTCTACTTGTGTCCGGGAGGTTGTCACCCGGCGTAGCTGACGGGGATCGAAATTGGTTTCGTTCCTTCAGATTTATATCGCGCCGCAGAAGTTGGGTTCGTTTTGTAAAACGGGCGAGTACTCAACCGAATTGGTTTCGTTCCTTCCGATTTGGGCCTTTCCGGCGCTCCGGTTCGTTTTGTAATCGGGTAAACACCCGATGAGGCCGTCCCTGCCAAAGGGCTCCGGCCGCTTGTTCTCTGAAAACTGAATATTGGCCGACGCGGCGGGCGACGTCCGAAGTGTGTCCGATTCCACGAGGTAACCGGCAGAGTTCGTTTTGTAAAACGCGCCTCCGCCGGGCCCTGGGGTCTTCCACCCCGCAAAAAAATAGCGGGAGGCCGGGCCGCCCTGTACAGCCCATGCACTCCCGCAAACGACGCCGAACTCAAACTTCGTGCGACGGCGCTAACTGAACCCATTCTCTGTGGAATCCGGCACGAGCGCTTACCCGTCTTGTAAAAGAGTTGTAAAATCGTCGCCCGGCCCGCGCCGCCGAACACAACCGGGCCACCGCACGCGCTAAAATCGCCTTGCCGTGCAAACTATCCTGGTCATTGACGATGACGATAATCTCCGTGACACAATCGGGGTCCTCGTGGAGCGCGAAGGGTTCCGGGCTATCCTCGCTTCGGATGGGCTGACGGGGGTCGATCAGGCCATTCTCGCCAAGCCGAGCCTGATTATTACCGACCTGCGGCTTCCCGGCCTCAGCGGCGTCGAAGTGTGCAAGCGCCTGCGAGGCTCGGGCGTGCTCACTCCCATCATTGTCCTCAGCGCGATCGGGGAAGAAATCGACAAAGTGCTGCTGCTCGAAATCGGCGCGGACGATTACGTGGTGAAACCGTTCGGCTCGCGCGAGTTGCTCGCCCGCATCCGCGCTGTGCTGCGCCGCCAGCCGGGCGGTCAGCAAAAGGTGCTGGCATTTGCCGACGTGGAGGTGAATCTGGATCGACGCGTGGTCACGCGCCGCGATCAGGAAATCCGCTTCACGCCCGCCGAATACAATCTGCTGACGTTCTTTCTGCAGAATCCCGACCGGCCGCTTTCACGCGACATGATTCTTAATTCGGTGTGGGGCTACGAATCGTTCCCCAATACGCGGACGGTGGACGCTCATGTTGTGCGGCTGCGCCAGAAGCTGGAAGCCGATCCCAACGTTCCGCGCCATTTCCTGACGCTTCACAAAGTGGGCTACCGATTTCTGCCATGAAAACCATCCTCATAGTGGAAGACAGCGAAACCTGCGCCGAGACGCTGCAGATCGCTCTCGAATCGATGCCCGGGCTGAAGACCCTCGTGATGCCCAGCCTGGGAGCGGCGCTGGCGGCCCTGCGGAACGACGACCACGATATTGCCGCGCTGGTGACGGATCTGCACATGCCGCGCCATGACGGCTTTGAGCTGATTCGCCAGCTTCGCGCGGAGGTTCGCTATGTCAGTTTGCCGGTGCTTCTGATATCGGGCGACAGCGACCCGCAACTTCCCGCACGCGCGCTGGCTCACGGCGCCGATGCGTTTTTCTCAAAACCGTACTCACCCGCGGCGGTTCGCCGCAAACTGGAGCAACTTTTATGCTGATACGAACTCTGGGAATCGTACTTGTGTGCCTGTCCGCTTCCACGGCGCTGCATGCTCAGACGGATGCCGGCATGCAAAATGTCATCGACAGACTGGACCGGCTGGAAAAGCAGAATCAGGAACTGCTCACCGAGATTCAGGAACTGCGGCGGCAACTGGCTCCGGCGCAGGCGGCTGCTCAGCCAGTGGCCGCTGCCGCCGCGCAGCTACAAAGCCCGCCGCCAACGCCCGCCGAACGGCTGGACGTGCAGGAAAGCCGCACCGATGAACTGGCGCAAACCAAAGTGGGCACTTCGCAGCGCATGCCCGTTACGCTCACCGGCATGGTGCTGTTCAACGCCTTTCAGAACGGCGGATACGGTGGTGGCGGAGAGGTTCCGGTCACGGCGCAATTGACCAGATCCGCCGATACGTCCGGCGCCACTTTCCGCCAGACCATCATCGGGCTTAAATTCGATGGCCCCAACCTTCCTTTTGGCGGCAAGGCCAGCGGCACCGCGAATTTCGATTTCTGGGGCGGTACCGCCGCTCCGGGCAATAATCTTTTTCGCATACGAACGGCTACTCTCGACCTGGTCTGGAAGAACACCACGATCACGGCGGGTCAGGATAAGCCGATCGTTTCTCCGCGCGAACCGACGTCGCTGGCGCAGGTGGGACTCGCGCCCCTTTCCGGCGCGGGAAATCTCTGGGACTGGCAGCCGCAGGTTCGAATCGAACAGCGCTTTGCGTTTGGAGAGCAGGCCGGCCTGCGGGTACAGGCGGGCGTGTTCGAAACGGCTGAAGTTTATCCTTCGCTCGCACCCACGGCGCTGGCCGGCACTCTGGAACACCAGCGCCCGGCTTACGAGGGCAGGCTGATGTTTTACCGCGGCTCCGAAAGGCGGCGGATCGAGATCGCACCGGGGCTGCACATCAGCGATTCGCATGTCGCGGGGCAGACGGTCAATTCGCGGCTGGGCACGCTGGACTGGCTGATCAAACCGTCCGACCTCGTCGCGTTTTCGGGCGCCATGTTCACGGGGACCGACGATTCGGGACTCGGCGGACTGCGGCAGGGCTTCACTATTCTGTCTTCGGGGGTGGCGATTCCCGTCCACGCAACCGGAGCGTGGAGCCAGTTCGCGATATTTCCGGCGCGCCGCTTCTCGCTGCATTTTTACGGTGGGGAAGAAGCGGATCGGGCGTCCGACCTGACGCCAAACAGCGTGCGGCGTAATCTGGTTTACGCGGCGAACACCGTGTATAAACTCGCGCCCAACGTTCTGGCCGCGATCGAAGCGTCGCAGACAAGAACCGACTACATCACGTCGGGAATTCGCATCAACAATCACTATGACCTGGCACTCGCTTATTTGTTTTAGTCTTCTCATTACCAGTCTTCCGGCTGCCACGGTGTCCGGTACCGTGGAACTGCGCGAATCGCGCATCGCGTCGGTCGCGCGCGGCAAGGATTATTCGGGTGTTGTCGTTTCCCTGCAATCCGTCGGCGACCCCGCGGCCGCGGTGCCGGAAAAGCATGCAGTCATGCTGCAGAAGAACAAGATGTTCGTGCCGCATATTCTCCCGGTCGTGGCCGGAACGACAATCGACTTCCCCAACGAAGACCCCATCTACCACAATGCGTTTTCCAGCTACAGCGGCCAGATATTCGACGTGGGGCTCTACCCGCCCGGGACTTCGCGCTCCGTCCGATTCCTGCGGCGGGGCATCGTGCGCGTCTTCTGCAATATTCATCCTTCCATGAGCGCGATTATTCTCGTTTTGACGACGAGGTATTTCGCCGTCACCCCGCACGATGGCTCGTTTCATCTCGACGTTCCGCCAGGGTCGTACGATCTCAGCATTTTCCATGAGCGCGCCACCGAACAATCGCTCCAATCGCTTTCACGGCGCATTCTGGTCACTGCCGATGGCGTTCGGCTTCCGCCCGTCGCGGTTTCCGAAGCTGGCTACCTGATGACGCCGCACAAAAATAAATACGGCAGGGATTACGAGCCACCACCCGACGATCAGATGTTGTACCCCGGCTCTCACCCATGAACCTTCCGGCGCGCCGTTCCCTGCTCGGGAAAATCATTTTCTCCACATCGATAGCGATCACGCTGCTGCTCGCCGTGGCCGGGTGGTTCGTGCAGGATGTCGCCCGCAAAGTGCTTTCGGAGAACCTGCGCAATGAGATTCAGGGCAGCCTCAGCGCCTACGAATCGCTCTGGAAAGCCCGCGCCGAAATGCTTCGATCGGTCAGCCGCGCGCTGAGCAATATGTCCGACGTGCGGCGGGCGTTTCAGACGAACGATCGCGCGACGATTCAGGACACGGCCGCGGAATTCTGGTCGCGCATTGCGAAAGATAATTCCGGCGGGGTTTTTCTGGTCACCGATCCGCAGGGTGAGGTGATCGCATCGCTGGGCGGGAGCCTGCCGGACAGAGGCAAGTTCGGCGTGGTGCGCGATGCCGCCGCGAGATTTCCTGAGCAATCGGACGGCTTCTCGCTGGAATCCGGCCGCCTGTATGAGCTGGTGGTGACGCCGGTTTACGTGCAGACGCAGGGTGGCTCCGGCTTGCTGAATGTGCTGGTGGCAGGCTTTCCCGTGGATCAGCAGGTGGCGCGCGATCTGAAGAACCGCACCGGCGGCAGCGACTTCGTTTTTTTAGCCGGGGGCCTGCCGGTGGCTTCGACCCTGAGCGACCCGGAGACGCGGCCCATAGTGAATCAGTATCGGCGGGGTTCAGGCGTGCAGGACCTGAAACTTCCCGGACGCGAATTCGCCGTGCTGGGCACAACGCTGAGAGATATTTCGGGATCGCCCGCCGGCGATCTGCTGATTCTTCATAACTTCGATGCCATTGGACGCGACCTGAATGCGCTCACAACGCGCCTGTTTCTGATCTGGCTTGCGGCGGTGCTGGCGGGTATCGCGGTCAGCGTATTGCTGGCGCGACGGATTCTGCATCCCATCCGGCAACTGGATCAGGCGGCGGCGCTGATTGCGGGGGAAAACTACGGGGCGCAGGTTCCGGTACACGGCGACGACGAACTCGGGCGGCTCGCTCTCAGTTTCAATGCGATGTCCGGATCGATACAGAGCGCCCGCGAAGAACTGATTCGCCGCGAGCGGATATCGACGATCGGGCAGCTTTCGAGCTCCATCGTTCACGATCTGCGCAATCCGCTGGCGTCGATTTATGGCGGCGCGGAGATGATGATGGATGGCGACCTGAGCCCGGACCAGTTGCAGCGGCTGGCGGGGAATATCTATCGCTCGTCGCGGGTGATTAACGAAATGCTCCAGGAGCTGGTGGACGTGTCGCGCGGCCGCATCCATCCGCCGGAGACGTGCCACCTGAGCGAAGTCATCGGCGCGGCAGTGGATATGCTTTCGCCCGTGGCCGCGGAGCATAAGGTGGTGATTGAGACGTCAGTGGACACGGTGATCGAACTGCCGCTGGAACGCGCCCGCATGGAGCGCGTGTTTCTGAATCTGATTTCGAACGCGATTGAAGCGATGCCCGCGGGGGGAAAGATTTCGATCGCGGCGAACCAGAATCGCGAAGGAATTCTGGTGCAGGTGAGCGACACGGGGCCGGGGATTCCGGAGGTGGTTCGCGCGCGCTTATTCCAGCCGTTTGTCACTTCAGGGAAGAACGGGCTGGGGCTGGGCTTGGCGCTGTCCCGCCAGACGCTGCTCGACCACGGTGGCGATCTCTGGGTGGAGAATCACGGCACGGGCGCGCATTTCCGGCTGCGTCTGCCGGGCTAGCTTAATTGCGTTGGAGCGCGGTCGTCAGACGTTTGCGCTGTGAGGCCAGTCCAATCAGGAGGGCGCTGAATCCCAGGAGCCAGAAGGTGCAGGGCTCGGGTGTCGCTATGTTCGTTACAACGGTAGCCGCGATGAGATCGGCGTTCGAGGTCGTTCCAAAATCCAGTTCGACGTTGGAAATGCCGCTCAGGGAGAGGTTGCTTCCGGCACTTGCAACGAGGTCAACGGTGAAAGTCGCAGTCTGGTTCGCGTAGGGAAGTTTGGCGCCGCCCTGGTCGAACGACGAGTTTCCGTTGGAATACAAGCCGCTGCTGTTTGGCGCTCCAGCCACACCCTGTATCGGTGGGCCGTCGCCGGTGAAGGTGGAAAGAGTCAGGTCATTCAATGAAGTTGCAGTGACGCCCCAATGGGTCAGATCGTTGACCTTCTCGGCAGAAGTGGGAGTCATGTCGGTTACGACTCCGCCCGAGGTTCCCGCGACGTCGATCAGATCGGCATTGCTGCCCACCAGTGTACTTCCCGTGGCTGCCAGCCCGGTCATATCGAACGAGACGCCCGTGAGGTTCTGGCCATCCGATCTCGGATTGGCGGTCAGGTTTTCGAGGACTATCGTCAGGACCTCCTGGCTGCCAACGAGACTCAGCGAGAATATGGCGCTGCCCGCGACCGCCTCGCTGGCCGTATCTTCCGAACCGGTCGGAAGCGAGTAAGAAGTGGATGCGAAGCCCACTGTAGCGAAGCTCGTCAGCGCAAGTAGTAAGGAAAGCGTTCTCATTAGTCTTTACCATTTAATTATCGACTAGCCTGGCGTGATTTTCCACCTATCTTCCGGCCATCCTGGAGGCCGATAGTACCGGTACCAGGCTGGACGCAAGGCGGATGTGACACCATAAATCTTCGTGCCGCAGACCTTGCGCCAGCTTCCGTGGCTGCTACACCGGACTCTCGTCGCCTCAATCGACGATGGTCTTTTCGCCATTGCCAAGGGCGCTGCTTACTCCGGGCTCCTGTCTCTGTTTCCTGTCCTGACATCCGCTGCGGCGATTTCCATCCAGATTCGCGCCGATTATGTCAGGCAGAAGATGGCCGTATTCCTGTCGCAGATTCTTCCGCCTGGCACTGAAGAAGCGGTCCTCCAACAGTTTCGCTATCGCGGACAGCGGCCGGCCGGGCTGATCGTGGTTGCCGCGCTGCTATCGCTTTGGGCAGCTTCGAGCGTGATCAAGAGCCTGATGGACGGGTTTAACGCCGCCTATCACGTTCCGCGCAACCGGTCGATGTCGGCTCATATCTGGGTCGGCATCATGCTGGTTTTTCTGATCGTGATTCCGATGCTGGGGGCGTCGTCTCTGATCCTGTTCGGTGGCACGGTGGAGCACGCGGTGATGAAGTTATGGAAGGTAGATCCGGTGCTGAATCCGCTCACGACCCCGCTCGCTGTCCTCTTTCGCGCCGTGCGTTACGTGATTGCGTTTGGCGCGTTCTGGACGCTCATGGCAATTCTTTACTATTTCGGGCCTTACCGCAAACAACGCTGGACAAACGTATGGGGCGGCGCCTTTCTGGCCACGGTCCTCTGGTTGGTGGCGACCCTCGTTTTCAGCTGGTATGTGCGTCATATCACGAATTACAACGTGCTTTACGGCAGCATCGGTACCGGTATCGCGCTGCTGATCTGGATGTATTTGCTGGCGATCATTGCGCTATGTGGCTGTGAATTCAATGCAGAACGGGAGCGGATGCAGCTCGCGGAAGCCGACCGCCACGTACCCGACTAGTACGGAGATCGGGAAAATCCGTAAACTTTGCATTGCAAAGTTCTCGACAGGTCCCTATACTGGCTACATGGGTGCCCTTCGCCCGATTCGCTCCACTTCCGAGCCCGCTAAAACCATCGGCCTGCACGATCAGGCGATGGACAACCTGCGTTTTATCCGCGACACCATGGAAAACGCCGGCTCGTTTACGGCCGTTCCGGGCGTCGGCGGCATCGTAGTGGGCGCCACTGCTTTTTTTGCGGCCTTTGCGGCGCATCTGAGCTCGGGACCGCGCGCGTGGCTTGCCGTCTGGATCGGCGAAGCATTGCTCGCGCTTGCGATCGGGCTGGGGTTTTCGGCGCGCAAGGCCCGCAAGGCCGGGGATGCTCTTCTCTCGCGGCCTTTTCACCGTTTCGTCTTTGCGATGGCGCCGCCGATTATTGCGGGCGCGGTGATCACGGTGATGCTGAACGGGGCCGGGCTGGTGCATTTCCTGCCTGCCGTCTGGCTGCTGCTTTATGGCGCGGGTGTGGCATGCGCCGGCGCATTTTCGGTGCGTGTGGTGCCCGTTATGGGAGTGTCGTTTCTGGTGCTCGGCGCGGTCGCCGCACTCACGCCGGCTGCGTGGTCTGACGCGCTGCTGGCTCTCGGATTCGGCGGTCTGCATGTCGTTTTCGGATGGATCATTGCGAGGCGTTATGGCGGGTAAAGCTTCAGCGGCAGTACGCAAGCAATCCGCGGGGCCACGCGTCGTCGCCGGATCTGCGAGTGTGGGCGGGAACGCCGCGGCGCTCGACCGAATCATCCATGAGCGCCTTCGGCTCGCGATTGTCAGCGCGCTTTCGGTCAATCCGATTCTGACTTTCGCCGAGCTGAAAAAGTTGCTCGCCACGACCGATGGCAATCTGAGCGTACACTCGCGCAAGCTGGAAGACGCGGGTTATATCGCGGTGGAGAAGAAGTTCGAGGGACGCGTGCCGCGAACCGAATATCGCCTGACGACGGCCGGACGGGCTGCGCTGGAGCGCTATCTCACTCACATGGAAGCTCTGATTCGGGCGACGCGTAACGGGTAAAAAAAATTTGCCTACACACTTTATGATACAAAGTTCTCTGCACGCTGCAATTATCATGGATGGCAATGGCCGCTGGGCGTCTCAACGGGGACTGCTCCACGCCGAGGGCTACCGGGCCGGCGCCGAGACGCTGCGCAGTATCGTGGAAGCCGCGCCGCGTCTGAACATCGCCGTGCTCACTGTCTACGCGTTCTCCTCAGACAACTGGAAACGCCCGCCGGAAGAGGTGGACGCGCTGATGTTCCTGCTCGCCTGCTATCTCGAAAAGGAATCCACGCGGATGCGGGATGCCGGGGTGCGCGCTTCCGTCATCGGCCGCCGCGATCGTTTGCCCCCGTCGCTGCTGGCTGCGATCGGGATTGCCGAGACCCGGACGCGAACCTGTTCAAACCTGGAGTTGCGGCTTGCCATCGATTATTCCGCGCGGGCTGCGATTCTGGAAGCTGCGCGCGACGGATTCATGAACGACGCGCTGCCGGTAGATCTGCTGATTCGCACGGGCGGCGAGCAGAGGTTGAGCGATTTTCTGCTGTGGGAATCGGCTTATGCCGAGCTGATCTTCTCGAAACGCATGTGGCCCGATTTCACGCCGGCGGATCTGCGCGCCGCGGTCAACGAGTACCACCACCGCGATCGCCGGTTCGGCGGCGCGCCCGCGATTGGAGTGCCGGAACAGCCTGTGGCTGTGAGTGAGCGCTGGCTTCGCTGAAATCGTTGACCGTCTGCGAAAATTAGATCTCGCGATGGCTCCGGGTCACTTCCTCACATTCGAAGGTATGGATGGCTGCGGCAAGACGACGCAGCTTCGTCTGCTGGCCCAGCACCTGCGTGAGCACGGCCGTGAAGTCGTGGAAACTGTCGAGCCAGGCGGCACCGAAATCGGCCGCCAGATCCGCCGCATTCTGCTCGACCCCGCCAACACCGGCATTCAGCCGCGCGCGGAACTGCTGCTGTATTTCGCCAGCCGCGCTCAGAATGTGGATGAAGTGATTCGCCCCGCGCTCAATGCCGGGAGCATCGTGCTCTGCGACCGCTTTACCGATTCGACGCTGGTCTATCAGGGCTGCGGACGCGGTCTCGATTCCGCCGTTGTACTGGACCTGGACCGGATCGCCTGCCAGGGACTGCGACCGGCGACAACGGTTCTGATCGACATCGACCTGGAGACGAGTCTCGGCCGCGCGAAACGCCGGAACGAACGGTATGGCCAGTCGGAATCGCGCATCGATGAAGAGAGCGCCGCGTTTCACGAGAACGTGCGCAAGGGGTATCTCGCGCTGGCTGCGTCCGAGCCTGAACGATTTTTCGTGATTGACGGCCGCGCATCCATCGGCGATGTAGCCAGAAATATCCGGGAGGCGCTGCGAGATCGTGTTTGAGAACTATTGGGGTAATCGCCACGTCCAGACGACGCTTGAGAACATGATCGCGCGCGAGCGCATTCCACAAACACTGCTTTTTGCCGGGCTTGAGGGTCTCGGGAAGGCTACGCTCGCGCGGCGATTCGCGGCTCGGCTTTTAGGGTCGCCCGAGAAGATCGAAAACGACGATCTTGGTCTGGCGGAGAACATTTCGACGATCGCGGCGCGGGAAAGACTCCCTGCCGATAAGCGCAACGACGATCCCCTGTTCTTCGGCACGCATCCGGATTTTCTGACGTTTCCGCCCGATGGCCCGATGCGGCAAATCGGCATTCCGCAAATGCGGCTGCTGAAGGAGCGCGCGCAGTATAAGCCTTTGCATGGAGACCGGCGCGTTTTCCTGATCGACCAGGCCGACCGCGCCAACGATCAGGCGGCGAATTCGCTGCTGAAGACGCTGGAAGAGCCGCCCGATCATCTGATTCTGATCATGACCGCGGACAATGTCTACGATCTTTTGCCGACGATCCGGTCGCGGTCCGTGCTGCTGAATTTTTCGCCGCTGACGAACGAAGACATGCAGGATTTCGCGCGTGCCCGCGGACTGGATAACGCGGAGCGGCGCATTGCGCTTTCCGGTGGCAGTCCGGGGATTGCGGCATCTCTCGATATCGAGCTTTTTCAGAAGCGGCGCAACGCGATGCTGGCGCTGTTGAAAACCGGCGCGGGAGCGGCTCCTTATGCAAGCTGGCTTCCGATTTCGGAGACGCTGGGACGCAGCAAGAGCGAGAAGCTGGAGTTGTATCTGAAACTGCTGTACGATCTTTTACGCGATCTGACGCTGCTGCGCGAATCCAGCACGGCGATTCGGAATGTGGATCTGCGGGCGGAACTGACGACGCTGGCCGGACGCGTTTCGCGAAAGTGGCTGATCAATGCGGTGAAGAGCGTGGACGAAATCGCGGGGCTTCTGCGCCGGAATATTCAGAAACAGATTGCGCTCGATGGGCTGCTGATGCAACTGCGACGTCCAGCGTGAACCGCGATTAGTTGTCCGTGGGCGTCTTGTTGGCCCGATCGACGACGATCGCGTCGAGCGGCCCTTTGGTCTTCTCCAGTTTCAGGCCAAGTTGTTCCTGCAGCGCGGTCGATAAACCTGGTGCTTCGGTCGAATCGCTGACGGCTGCCGCGGGCCCCGGCGGGAGGCCCTTGAACTGATTGAGGACGCGACCGGGATCGCGGACATAATCCAGCGTGAAGTCGTACGTTCCGGTGAGTCCGGTCTTGTCCACCACACGATTACCAACCTCATTCTCCAGAACTTTGGCCAGGGCTTCCATCGTTTGCCTTCCCGCGATGAGACGGCTGATCCCGTTGTGCATCGCCCCCATCATCCCTGTCGCGCCGGGAGGCAATTGCGGGAAGCCGTCGGGGCCAACGGGATTCGGCCCCTTGCTGTCCGTCGGAGGGGCGGTGGAAGATGGTTTCAGCTTCGAGCCCGACTTCGTTACCGTCAGTTCGAAAATCGGAAAATCCCGCGTTTCGTGATGGAGAACGGCTTTAAACCGGTCCGCCAGTAGATTCTGCAGCATCACCCGAACCTGATTCTTCGTGACGCCTTTCGGCGGTTTTCGCGGTAATGTCGTATCGCTCGGTATCGATCCAATCCGGACCCGACACCTGGTAGGCCCTCACATCATACGCCTCAGTTAGGAGATTTCGGAGAGACTCGTTCACATATGCGATCCGTGTGGCATCCGGCGTACCCGGTCCGCCACGCACTCCCACGAAGGTGCCCCCGCCGGTTTGTGCCGCCGCCAGCTTTACCGATGCGACTTCGAATTCGGACGATTGGGTGGCGTCTTGCGAAAGAGCCGTCCCCGCTACAAACAGCGCCATCAGGAAAAAGAGTGGCGTCATGGGTCGACGCATACGGATTGTGCTCCTGTTCGGGATAGACGCTCGACGATGCCCGCTGTTGGCTGGCTCCCGATTTTTCTATTGAGGGATAGCATTCCGCTCCACATAAGATGGAGACAGCTCAACCGGCGCAAATGAACATACTCGACCTCGTTGTTGGCAAGCCCATCAGAACCAGTGACGAACGTGCCGAACAGATCGGCCCCGCCGAGGGGATTCCGATCTTCGGACTGGACGGGCTCAGTTCAGCCGCATACGGTCCTGAGGCAGCGCTCAGCCTTCTGATTCCGCTTGGTCTCGTCGGGCTCCGCTACATTATTCCGGTCAGCGCCGCCATTATCACGCTCCTCATCATTGTGTATTTTTCGTATCGCCAGACGATTGCGGCTTATCCATCGGGCGGAGGATCTTATACGGTCGCGCGATTCAACCTTGGGCCGTCGGCAGGGCTGCTGGCCGCCGCAGCGCTGCTGGCGGACTACATTCTCACCGCTGCAGTAGGAATTTCCGCCGGCGTCGGGGCGCTGATCTCGGCTGTTCCGTCGCTGCTGCCGCATACCGTTTCTCTGTGCGTGGGTATTCTCATGGTGGTCACGGTCCTCAATCTTCGCGGGGTACGCGATGCCGGGGTGATCTTCGCGGTTCCGACCTATCTTTTTCTGGGCACGTTGCTAATTACGATCGGCGCGGGGGTTTTTCGTGCGCTGCTCAGCGGCGGCCATCCCACGCCTCTTTCTCCGCTTCCGCCGCCGCCACCCGTTACCGAAGTTGTGAGCTATTGGCTGCAGCTGAAAGTTTTCGCGAGCGGTTGCACGGCGCTAACCGGCGTGGAGGCCGTGAGCAACGGGGTGAAGGCCTTCCGGGAACCCGCCGTGGACAATGCGAGGCGGACCCTCACGGTGATTATTTTTCTGCTGGCTGTTTTGCTGGCCGGGATTTCTTATCTTGTGAACGCGTACGGCATTGCGGCGACGGATCCGGGCCAGGCCGGTTACCAGAGCGTGCTCTCTCTGCTCACCGCCGCCGTTTTCGGCAAAGGCGTTTTCTATTACGTGACGATGGCCTCGATTCTTTTCGTGCTGTCGCTTTCGGCCAACACGGCCTTCGCCGATTTCCCGCGACTCTGCCGCGCCATCGCGCAAAACAACTACCTGCCGCACGCGTTCAGTTACCGCGGGCGGCGGCTGGTTTATACGTATGGCATTGTCGTTCTGGCATTGCTCTGCGGCGGCCTGCTTATTCTTTTCGGCGGGGTTACGGACCGGCTCATACCGCTCTATGCAGTGGGCGCGTTTTTGGCGTTTACGCTTTCGCAGGCTGGCATGGTGGTGCACTGGGGCAGGAATCGTGGACCCGGATGGCTGAACAAAGCTTTTGTCAACGGGGTTGGCGCATTTGTCACAGGAATCACGGTGCTGGTGGTGCTGGTGGCGAAATTCGCGGCAGGCGCGTGGATTACTTTGCTTTTCATTCCGCTGACGATCTTCTTCTTCAGCGCCATTCGCCGTCACTACCACAACGTGAAGATGATGACCTCATGCAAGGTTCCGGTTCGCACGGCCCTTCTGAAAGATCCGCCGATTGTCGTAATTCCCGTGGAACGCTGGAGCGATGTGACGCGGAGGGGAATAGAATTCGCGGCGCGGCTTTCATCGGAGGTGCTGGCGGTGCATGTGGAGGCCGGCGAACATGCGGAATCGCTCGAACTGGACTGGGAACACTATGTGGAGCGGCCTTTTCGCGAGATCGGCAAGGATGCACCGAAACTTCAGTTGCTGCCGTCGCCATACCGATTCGTTATTCTTCCCATCGTGCAGTTCATTCTGGATCTCTCGACCAAAAATGCCGGCCGCACGATTATCGTGGTGCTGCCGGAGTTGGTGGAAGGAAAGTGGTACGAATATTTTCTGCATAACCAGCGGGGGCGGCTTCTCGAATGGATACTGATTGCGCGCGGCAACGATTGCATTTTTACCGTGACCGCGCCGTGGTATGTCGGGAACCGTGGCTGAAGCTACCAGCGCTTGAGCATCGTCTTCAGGGACTCCACGGCCATCTTCAGGGATAAGACGACCACATCCCGGACACGCCACAGAACCACGGCCAGCAGCCCAAGGACAATTCCAAGGCGAATCCTGAATTCGGCCGGGGAAAGCGTATAGGAACTGTGTGATCCCGGATAATACCTCAGCATGGCGGATCAGCCACGCAGTTCACTGGCAACTTCCCGGCCTTTGGTGATCGCGCCCGCCCATGCTTCGCGCTTTTCGCGATGCGAGAGGCCGATGCCGGTGCCGTAGAGCTTATCGAGTCCAGTCCCCACGACCCAGGTGCCGGCATAGGCGATGGCGGCTTTCGGAATCAGCCCGCCGCCGAGCGGAATCTTGCTGACGAGTTCGCGCGCGATAGCCCGCCAGCCGAACGCGCCGCCTGCGATGGCCGCGATGGAGGCTTTCTGTTCGGCGTAACCGATGGGCCTGTCGTAAACCGCCGCCATCATCAGCGCCATGCGGATCTGATTCATGGTGAGAAAAGCAGTGTCGGTGGCAAACTCGCCGACAGCCCACGGCAGTTCGATAAAGCTCGGAATCACGTTGGGCAGGGCCGTCACGAGCGCGAGCATGGCGTTTTCACGCGAGACCCGGGTGATAATCCGATGCGCGACAGCAGCGCGAAATACAGGAAAGGCGCGGGCGAGAGCCAGTTCGATCGACTGGCTCTCGGAGACGATGGCCTCGATCAGAGCTTCGTCGCTGTTGGCGGCAGGATCGAACAGAAAGCCGTTGCGGGGCAGGCCGAGGCCAGGTTCGCAGAGCAGGAAATCGAAATCTTTATTCGGTTTATCCAGGCGGTAGATCATCCGCATGGCCTGGCCGCGCGTATAGGGATCCAGATGCGGCGGCGCCAGGAAGTCTTCCATGTCGCGATAGACATCTTCGCTGGTGGCAAGCAAACCGATGCTGAGTTCCTGCGCCGCCGCAGCGCGGACTTCGCCGGCATTGAGCCCGGCATAGATTTTCTTGATATCTTTTAGTACGCCGAGCGGCACGCAGAGTCCTCGGATTTCATTTTATCGCCTGGGAGTCTGCACGTTGCCCGCCAGACGTGAGGTGGGCCATAACGCAGGCCTCGCTGAAGCCGATTCCGTGGAGCAATCACGCAATCGCGCTGGCGTACGGTCTGGACTATGCGGCGGTGCTTTTTCTGCTGGCGGTGTGGTCGTTTCGCCGCCGCGCGTTGACTCGGGACTAACTCCGAAGTGTTATATACTGCCAATCGGAGTACAAAATGTCGAACAAGAAATTGACCCTCGGGTGGACTCGTAGAGACGTTCTGGCGTCGGCAGCCATCTGCACGGCGGCAACCGCCTTCGCAGCCGACCCCGTCCCGAATCCCAAAGGCAAACTCGGCCTCGGCGTTGCCCCTGCCGGTTTTGGCCAGCGTTCCCGCGCCAACAATGCCGCCAAAGTGGAAATGATCGATTGGGCCCACGACAACGGCTATGGCGGTTTCGAAACCCGTCTGCCCCCGGCCGATCCCGAAGCCGGCCGCCGGTTCCGCAACAAGCTCGAAACGTACAACATGCGGGCCATCTTCGATATCCCGCTGCCCGCCAACGACGCCGCTCTGCCCGCCTTCGACGCCAACGTGAAAGCCGCCGCCGAAGCGGGCGCTTATGGACTCCACGCCGCCCTGACGCAACGCCGCTACGAGCAGTTCAACGACTTCGCCACCTTCTGGGCAGGCTTTGAAACAACCAAAGCGACCGTCGCGCGCGCCGAACCGGTGCTGGCAAAGTACAAGGTCAGGTTGGCGTTAGAGAATCACAAAGGCTGGCGCTCGCTCGAACAGGCCGCGTGGATGAACCAACTCGGCAGCCCCTGGGTGGGCGTCCATCTCGATTTCGGCAACAATATTTCGCTCTGCGAACACCCCACGGAAACGATGAACAATCTATTGCCGTACATCTTCTCCGCGCATATCAAAGACATGGCCGTAGAGCCTTACGAAGACGGCTTCCTGCTCTCCGAAGTCCTGTTAGGCGACGGCCTGCTCGACCTGAAGGGCATGATGACGACGCTGCGCCAACACGATCCGAACATGATGTTCGATCTCGAAATGATCACCCGCGAGCCGCTGAAGATCCCCGTCTACACGCCGAAATATTGGGCGACGTTCGACGACCCCCGCAGTCCGCTTCCCGGTCACGACCTGGCCAAAACGCTCGCCCTGGTGCGCAAAAATCCGCCGAAGAAGCCGGTGCCCCACACGTCGGGTTTGAGCGCGGAAGCCGCGCTCAAACTGGAAGACGACAACAATCGCGAGAGTCTCGAATACGCCCGCAAAAACCTCGACCTGTAAAACGCCCTGTAGCGTAGGCCTTCGGCCTGCGCCTGGCTATTTGGCGGGCGGCTCTGGAAAGCGTCCAAAATACGCCGCCTTGCCAATTACGTGACCGTCCATGGCCTTCAGCAAATCGTCGCGTGTCGCGGTCGCCGGCAGATCCAGCTTCGTATCGAGCGCATAGAACTCGAACACGTAGTGATGGACCGGTCCCGGTCCGGCGCCTGGTCCGAAATACGAGCCCGCTCTGATCCCCGGACCATTCGTTGTCCCATCCGGCAGAGTGCCCGCGCCCAGCCCTTCCGGCATACCCGTGGCAGTTCCCGGGATATTAAATGCCGACCAGTGCAACGTATCGGCGGTAGTCTTATTCCCTGAATTCTGAACGTCGTGCAGAATCACGGCGTAAGTTTTCAGCGTGTCCGGCGCGGTGCCCGGATCGGTGCCGAGATTCCAGTGAAACTCAAATGCGGGCGATTTGTTATCGCCTCCCTGTGCCCCCGCGTGGTGCATGGGAACAAACCCGCCATCCGGCCACGCCGGCGACGAAACCCAAAACGATATACGAGGCCCGCCGCGTCCGCGACCTCCACCAGGCGCCCCCGCCGGTGGCGCCTGCGCCATCAACATCGTTGCGGCCGACAAAACGGCGACCATCGAAAATTTCCCGATTCTCATTTGTATTTCTCCTCGTGACAACCCAAACGCGTAGTTTACACGAAACCCACGCGCCCGATGTGCAGCGCCACAATCCCGAACGTCAGGTATTCCCACTCCACCGCCGCATACCCGGTTTCGCCCATCATCGCGGCCAGTTCCGCTGCCTCCGGAAACTTCCGCACCGATTCCGGCAGATATTTATAAGCTTCCGGCGCACCCGAAATCGCCCCGCCTAAAATCGGGAGCACGCGCCGCGAGTACCAGTTATAGACCGCGGCAAACGCCTTGTTCGGCGGCTGCGTGAATTCCAGAATCGCCAGCGCGCCACCCGGCCGCAGCACGCGAAGCATTTCCACCAGCCCCGCACGATAGTTCGCCAGATTCCGAAATCCGAATGCGATCGTGATCAGATCCAGACTCGCATCGGGCAGCGGCAGCGCCAGCGCGTCGGATTCCAGCAGCACAGATTTCAGGCTCAGCCGCGCCAGTTTACTTTTCGCGCCCGCCAGCATCGGGTGGCAGAAATCGCTGCCGATCAACGCGCGACCCGCGTCGCGCTCCAGCGCGACAAGCAGATCGCCGGTGCCACACGCCAGATCCATCACCCGCGCGTCGGGCCGTCGCAAAACGTCGCGGACTTTCGCGACAGTGCGATTCCTCCACGAGCGATCGATATTCGCCGAGAGCAGATGATTCGCCAGATCGTAGCGATGCGCCACCCTGCCGAACATTCCCCGCACCCATCGCGAAGCTTCCTGTTCGGACCGCGAACCTTCGGGCGTGGTCCCGGCCTCGCTCATGAACACTCCGCGAGCGCCACTTCAATCGCCGCGTGAACCGCATCCTCCGCCACATCGGCACGTACCACCACCTCGCCGATCCGGACCGGCAGCACAAAATGAATCCGGCTCTGCACCGTCTTCTTGTCTTTCAGCAACCGCGCCTGCAAGGCGTTCGCGTCGATCCCCGCCACGGAAGGAATCGGGCCGTACGCCGCCAGAACGTCCAGAATGGTTTTCGCCTCGCCATCCGGCAACATGCCGAGCGCATCCGCCAGATGAGTCGCCGCGCGCATCCCCCATGAAACCGCCTCGCCATGCAGAAAGCGCGAGTACTTCGTCTCCGCCTCCAGCGCGTGCCCAAACGTATGCCCGAAATTCAGGATTCGCCGCAGGCCGGATTCGCGCTCATCGGCCGTCACAACTTCCGCCTTGATGCGCACGGACTCCGCAACCATATGTTCCACAATCGCCGCGTCCTGCGCAAAAACGGCGTCGCGCTGCGTTTCCATCACGCGGAACAACGGCTCCGAAGCAATCACGCCATGCTTGATGACTTCATACAAGCCCGCACGGTACTCGCGCACCGGCAGCGTCGCAAGCACGTCGGAATCGATCAGCACAGCGAGCGGCTGATGAAAACAACCAATCAGATTTTTCCCGGCAACAAGATTCCCGCCGGTCTTCCCTCCGACGGCCGCATCCACCTGTGCCAGCAGCGTAGTCGGAATCTGGATCACAGGCACGCCGCGCATGTAGATAGCGGCGAGAAAGCCGCCCAGATCCGTAACAATTCCGCCGCCGAAAGCGATCACCAGACTCGACCGGTCGGCCCCGAGTTCGGCCATCTGCTCGGCGAACCCTTCCACATGCGACATCCGCTTATTCTCTTCGCCACCCGCGAAGAATAAGGTGTCGAATTTTACGTCGCCGAGTGCGATGCGAACACGATCGCCATGCAGATCCCAGACACGCCGTTCCGTAACGACGAATATACGTCCGCATTTTGCAGGCAGAAATTCAGGAAGGCGCGCAATGGCGCCGCGCTCGACGACAGCGATGTAGCTCCGCTGCGGTGTCGCGACAGGAAACCGGGGCATTTCCTCAATTGTGCCATGTAGCGTAGGCGTTTTCGCCTGCGCCGTTTTTAATGCGTCATCGCGTACGTAATGTAGTTCAGCACTATGCGAAAAGCCAGCCCGGAAAACTTCTCGGGATACTCCGGCGAATTCGCGTGCTCCCAGGCATCGCCCAGATGCTGGTTGAAACAGATCGCCACGATGATTCGTCCATGATCGTCCCGGATGGCCCGCCAGTGCGGTATATAGCCGTCTTTCTCATAGGTTCGGCCCGTGCTGACATACTGCTCGCCGGGGATCTGAAACTTATCGTCGATATTGTACAAAACGCGGTAAATCTCGTCGTTGTCCTTCAGGTCCTCCACCGTATAGCCCGGCAAAACCTGGCTCATCCCCGCCATGAAACGATCCCAGTCGTCTTCCCCATGGAAGTGATCCACCATGAGGAAACCACCCCTCTCGAGATAATCGCGCAGGCGTTTCGCTTCGTCGTCGGTGAAAGCCCAGGTGTTCACGCCGACCGCGTAAACCCACGGATAGTTGAACATCTGGTCGTCGTCGATATCAATGGCGTTCAGCCCCGCCTGAGCGTCGATCCGGGTCAAACGCCGCAGGACAACCAGGCAATCGTAGTCGGCCCCGGGGAAATCCTGGGACCAGCCGCCGCGAAAGCCACGATACCCGAAGCTGCCGCCGCTGGCATAGCCGGAATTATAGTGGAGCCGGCTGAAATAGAATTCCGAGGGTACGGTCCCTCCGTCCATCATGGACATTTGGCCGCGCCCGAATCCGCCGCCCCTTTGCAGCGCATACAATCCCAGGCTCAGCGAAAACAGGAGGGCAATCGCGAAAAAGGGCCGCACCAGCTTCATTAGGATAGATACCTCGGATGTCTGAAGCGTATCATAAACCGCCGTTCGGCGTGCGTTCTGGCATGCCGATTGCTCTTTGTAACAAAGGAGGCACCACCATGCGTATTTTCACGCCATATATCGCAGTATTCGCCGGCGCGCTGGCATTTTCAGCGCTCTCGCCCGCCTTATCCGCGCAGGATAAGAAGTCTTCGTCCCATCTCGATCCCTACGTCCGGGGCCCGGCCGGCGAGAGTGACCTGGTCAAAGAGATACGTCACAATCTGCTGATGCTCCCCTATTACGGGGTCTTCGACGATCTTGGCTTCAACGTGAACGGCGGCACGGTAACCCTCACCGGGCAAGTAACCCGTCCCACGCTGAAGGACGACGCGGGAAACGCCGTGAAAAAGCTTGCAGGTGTCACCAACGTTGTAAACAACATCGAAGTGCTCCCTCTTTCGCCGACCGACGATGGCACCCGGCTGGCAGTCTATCGCGCCATTTACGGCGACCCGAGCCTGTCGAGCCGGTACGCTTATGCCGCCGCGCCGCAGATTCATATCATCGTGAAGAACGGCCACGTTCGCCTGGAAGGCGTAGTCTCCAACACGATGGATAAGCAAGTCGCCGGCGCGCGGGCCAACACCGTTCCCGGGATTTTCTCCGTTGACAATGCCTTGCAGGTAGCAGGCTAAGTAGTCGGCTTCCGGGTCGTGGTCTGTGTGGGGCAGGCGGTTCCGCCTGCCTTTGACTTTGGCGTTTTCAACTCATGGATTCGCCAGAGACGGCAATCAACCCGCGGCACTTGAGCTTCGCTCGATCAAGGGCAGGCGGAACCGCCTGCCCCACCCGCTAAAAGTGAAAACCTAAAGTCATCGTGACCGTCCGCGGTGTAACGTAGTGCGTCCCGCTGAAAGTGGAAAGAAAATTATAGAGCGCCTCTTTGTCGGTCAGGTTGATCACCGTCAGCCGCGCGCTCAACTTATACTTATCGCTCTTCAGCAGGTTGTCCTGCCCCAGCGCCGCGTCGAACAAATTGCGCGACGCAATGCGCGGAGGATTGTGATCGTCGTTCTCCGTCCCTGCCGCCGGAATCGATAGCAGCGTCGAACCATACAGCGCGGCCGGGCACAAACCCGTCGCGCTGATCGGCGTTGTCGGCGTCGCATGCACGCTCCCGCAGTAGAGCCCGCCCTCGAACTGCTGGTCCGGCGTCAGGCCGGAGACATCCACCACGGTGTCTGTCCCATTCGGCCCGTTCGCGCAATTGCCTCCCGCGCACGGTACTGCGCCGGCCACCTGGCCGCTGTCGTAACGCCAGTTGAAGCTGATCCACGGACCCTTTTTCCACGGTTGATACTGCGCATGCGTCGTTTGATTGAACACCTCGTCGTGGTCGATCCGGAACACGCTGATGGCCCCGGGCGTTGCCCCGACACCCGCGATCTGCGGCCCGAAAAAGCGCGCCGCCACACTCGACAGCACCACGAACGCCGAAAACCCGTGGAACTCCGGCACATTCGCGTGAATCGCATACCCGGGGATCTTCGAACTCTCCCATTCGATCGGATAGGTAATCGGCGTATTCCCCAGCACGCTGAAATCGAAAGCCTTGTGCGTGTACTTCCAGATGTATTCGCCATCCACCACCAGATGCTTGCCAAATACCTGTTGCAGGCCCGCATGAAACTCATTGCGATGCCCCGGACTCAGCGCGGTCGTCGACACGCACGCTCCGCCCGGCACCAGCGTCTGGAACGACGCGATAATTGGGTCGTTACATCCTTGGCTCGCCAGCACCAGATTCTCGTTGAACGGACTTTCCATCGTGCGCGCATACGAAACCCGCAGCACGGTATTCGTCGGCTTCAGATTGTAGGAGATCCCGAGGCGCGGCTCCCCCTGCGCGGCTTTGGTAAGGCCGTCATACCGGTCAAACCGCACGCCCAGATTGAAAGTCCAGTTATGGACCGCGATCGCGTCCTGCAGATACAGGGCGAATTCGCGAATGTCGGCGTGGCCGTAGTATTTGTATTCGCCGCTCTTCGAGCCGGGGCACCCGTCGGATGCGGGCAGCGCTGCGGTCCTGGTCAGGTCATAACAGGCCAGCAGCGGATTGAACGCCGTATTCGCCTGAAACCCCGCGCCGCAATTCGCGGGATTCGTCACCAGCGGGTTCGTCACCGCACTCCCATCGGCGTTCAGGCAGGGCGCATTCGCGGTCGGATCCACCAGACCGAAGGAATCGTTCTCCGTGACAATCGTGTCCGAATAATTAGCGCCCAGTTTCAGATTGTGTATTCCCCTGATGTAAGACACGCTTGTCCGAAGCCCCGCATTCGTTAGCCGGCGATTCTGCCCCACCGTCGCGGACTGCAAGTCCGGCGTGAAGTCGGCAAAGGGATTATCGCTCGGGTAATAGTTGTATTGATCCTGTCGCAGGAACCCGCCGAACGTGAAGACCGTGCTGGTATTGAGCAACCGCGTCCACACCGGAGCCAGGTTGTACGTTCGAATCTGCGATCGCTGATCCGCCGAACCGACGGACAAGCCATTCGGGCCAATCCCGCCGTTGTTCACTGCCAGCCCGTTCCACGCTGTCGCGTTCTGCGCGTCATACGAGTTCGGCGTCTGGAACCACGACCGCGTAAAACCCAGATTCAGATTCAGCGAATCGGCGTCAGAGAGCTTAAAATCCAGCCGGTCGAACAGGTTCTGCTCATTGCCGTGATCGTGGAAAACCTGAAACTCGGGACCATCCAGAAAGCGACCGGTATCCATACCGCTGGCGGAAATGAAATTTCCCCATTTCTGCTTTCCATAAGCTAGGTCGAACCCGCCCGTGCCAGCGCCGAACGTTCCATACGATGCCGTGACATCGCCGTGCGGAGTCGTCGCACCCAGTCCGGAGCGCGTCGTCACGACAACCACCAGGCTGGTCTTGCCGCCGTATTCCGCCGGTGGCGCACCCTCGATCACCTCCATCGACTGGACCGAATCCACCGGAACCTGATTCGAAAACACCTTGCTCTGCTGGTCTGTAATCGGCTGGCCGTCCACCGAAAACGAGTTCGACGCATGATCGCCCAGCCCGTGAAACAAGCCGTTCGAATCCGCCGAAACGCCCGGCGAAGCCAACGTCACCAGCGAACTGAGCGAAGAAGACTGGCTTTCAAGCGGCAGTTCCTCGAATAGCGCGCGGTCCACGTTGGTGTGCGCCGTCGGATCGGTCTCTACCAGATCGCCCGCGTCGGTAACAGTCAGGCTGGTTGTCGAGATGCCGATTTTCAGCGTGAACTTCGCTTCGATCGGGAGAGGAGAACGAACGTCCAGATCCTGCTCCGCCGTCTCAAACCCTTTCATCAGCGCGCTGAAATGATAGTTATTGTACGGTATGTTGTCGAACTCAAATTTTCCGGTGGCATCCGTTTGAGCGCTTCGGTTGTAACGGGACACGGGGTTCTGAATTTCCACTGTGGCGCCCTGTATGGCCAATCCCGATGGATCCAGCACCGCGCCACGCACTGCTCCCGAGTTGGCGCTCGTAGTTTGAGCCTCGCAAGGAGCCGAAAGAACGCAAAGAACGGAGGAGACGGCAGTCAGGAAAACGCAGATCGTAAATTTCATAGCGGTACGCACCCCAAGTTTGCGGGCGTGCGCCGCGATTTTTCACCAGAATCCGCCAACAGGCTTGCTATAGCCGGTGAATGAACTAACTACGCCGCCCGACGGAATGCCGTGCTGTTCCCAAACTGAGCAGTTCGACGAGCAGCGTTTTCCGGCGAATCACATCGGCGAGAGTGTACTTGTCCAGAACCGCGAACCAGGCTTTCATCGCTTCCTTCAAAACCGATTGCAACCCGCAGACCCCGGCGATTTGGCATGTGTTCGACGTCGGATCGAAGCATTCCACAATTTTCCAGTCTTCCACCGCGCGCAGAACCTCCCCAATCCCGATTTCATTCGCGTTTTTCGCCAGTCTGATTCCCCCGCCACGTCCGCGTGTGCCTGCAACAAAACCCGCATGAATCGCATGGTGAGCGACTTTCACCAAGTGATTCCCCGATATCCCGTAGTGCTCCGCAACCTCCGCAATCGTGGCGGTCCTGTCTGGCTGAAGCGCCAGGTGGATCAGAAGACGCATCGTATAGTCGGCCTGGCGGGTGAGGTACATAAGATATATTATAAATATATCTTATGTACCAAACCACCTCCGAAGAAAGCATTGCCGAACTGGTCGATACCTTCTACGGCAGAATTCGCGGCGATCGGTTGCTGGGGCCGATTTTCGATGAGGCGATCGGCGCGGACTGGGGGCCGCATCTGGAAAAGATGAAAGCGTTCTGGTCGACCGTGCTGCTGGCGTCCCGCACCTACAAGGGGAATCCGATGATTACGCATCTCCTGCTGCCCCGCCTGACGCAGAGCCATTTCGACCGCTGGCTGGAGTTGTGGCGCGAAACTGTCCACGCGTTATGCTCCGAAAACATCGCGCCCGCCTTTATCCAGAAAGCGCAATCGATCGGTGAGCGCCTGCTCTATGCGATCTCGACGCATCATCAGTGGGCCGGTCAGGGGGCCGCATGACCCCCACGGATCTGCTGGCGCTGGTCAACGATACATCGGCCCTCGGACGCTCGACAACACTGTCGCGCGAAAGCGGTCTGCGCACTCTGCTGTTGCATTTGAAAGCCGACGAGCGAATCCCGGAGCACCAGACCCGCGGCACCCTGACGGTCCAGTGCCTGCTGGGCGAAGCGACGTTCTGGATGGGCACCGAGTCGGTTGTGCTGAAACAGGGATCGCTCATAAGCGTGCCCCCCTCCGCCCCGCATAGCGTCGCCGCGCAGCGCGACACCCTCCTCCTCGTAACGGTCCGCGAACAACTCGGGGAAGATTCGAACTGAAACCGGCCTGTTTCACCAGCTCAGCAACTGCCGCACACTCTGTGCCTGCCGCTTACTCACAATGAACTCCTGCCCGTTACTGAGCGTCACCAGCCAGCGCTGGCTGCTCAGCGTGCTCATCTTGCGGACCTGATCGATATTCACCAGCGCCTTCCGGTGAATGCGGCGAAAGCTCGTATTCTGCAGCTTCTCTTGAATTGCTTTCAGCGACTGCGTGGCCAGATAGCGCTTCTTCGCGGTGATAATCCAGACCAGATCTCCCTCGGCCTGAAACGCGAGAACCTCTTCCGCGCTCAACAGCAGATACTCATCGCCGCTCCGGGCCACGATTCTCCTGGCGGGCCTGGCGCGGGCCGATTCCGCAAGCTCCTGTATATTCGCAAGCTGCTCCGCCATGGCGCCCGGCCGGACACGAAGCGTCACCGCGCGGCTCACGGCCTGGGCGAGCCGGTCCTGGCCGATTGGCTTCAGCAGGTAGTCGATAGCCCCGGCTTCGAACGCCTCAATCGCGTGCTGATCGAACGCCGTCACGATCACTACGAGAGGAATCTGCCCGCTCGTCGGGAACTTCCGGATCACGTCGAAGCCGCTCATTCCTGGCATCTGCAAATCGAGGAAAACAAGATCCGGTGTCAGTTCGCGGATCGCAGCAAGCGCCGTGGTTCCATCCACCGCTTCGCCCGTGATTTCGATGTCATCCAGTTGCTCCAGTTCCTCACGCAGGACCTGGCGGGCAATCGGTTCATCGTCGACAATCAGCGTTCTCAGCCCCATCCCGTATTCAGTGTTTCTAACACAAGTATGGCGTGATCGGGCAGCGATGCCGAACCGAAGGCCTGCTATCCCTCACGAGCGGGCTGAAAACGCCGATGAACGGACCTGGGCCGGCACGCGGAAGCCAACGGTCGTCACCTCATTCGTCGTCGATACTTCCAGATCGGCGCCACCGTAACAAAGGGCCAGGCGGCGGCGTATGTTCGCCATCCCGATACCGTGACCATCCTGGCCCGTTCCCGACTCACGAAAGACGCCGGAATTCGAGATCTCCACCACTATGGAGTCCGCGTCGCGCTGAACGCTCAGCCGGACAAATCCATCGCCCTCACGGCAGGCAACTCCGTGTTTCACCGCGTTCTCAACCAGCGGCTGGATCGACAGCACCGGGACTTCCGCGGCCCCCAGGGATTCGTCGATATCGAAACGGGTGCTGAGCTTCGATCCCAGACGCAGTTCCTCGATTTCGAGGTAGGCGCGCACCGTGCGAATCTCCTCTTCGAGCGAGATCAGCCCGGAACTCGCGGCGAACGAGGTTCGGAACAGTCCCGCCAGGTTCAGCACCAGCCGCCGCGCGGCGGAGTTCTCGCGCGCGATCACGCCATACAGTGTGTTCAGCGCGTTAAAGAAAAAGTGCGGATTGATCTGCGCCTGTAACGCCTGAAGTTCGGCCTGGGAAACCAGCGCCTGCATCTCCGAACTGCGCATGCGTTCCACGTGGTCCGACACAATCGCGGTGTACCGGTCGAGCATCTCCAGGTCCTCGCTCAGATACCGTCTGGTGCCGCGCCGGGACCCCAACAGCAGAACATGCCCGTCGCCGCGCGAGAACCGAAAAGGCGCCCTGGCCTGCACCCAGCCCTGCAGAACGGCCGTCGCTTTTTCGGGACCATCCAGGCCGATCACAACTTCATAGCGGCCAGCCGAGAAGAATTCGGCAATCGCCTTGGCCGCGGCTGCCAGGTAGTCGGTTTCGCTCCGGATCGTGTCGCCAATCCCGCGCAGTCTCGCGACAGTCTGTTCCGGATTCGAGCGAAGGAACAGCACGCCCGTGAGGAACCGCTGCAGCCGGGCGCGAAGATACGCAAACAGGCTGAGACCCAGACACGCGACGGTAAAGATGAGGCCCGCGTAAAAAGGGTCATGCGCCGCGCGCGCCGAGAGGCCCAGCTTCGCTTCCGCCACCAGCGACACCCAAACAGCGAACGCGGCGAGAAGGCCATTGACCAGGAATCGGATGAAGGCGTCCAGTAGAAGGAACCGGTAATCCTGCAGTAACACGAAAAGCGCCAGCGGGATTCCGGCATGGTGCAGCGCCGCCTCTCCCGACCACGCTTTGATGTCATGCGTCGACCCGAAGTGCGCGAACGAAATCGCAAACAAGAACAACACCATCGCGCCCGCCAGCCGCTTGCCGCCACCGTCGTGCGGACCGCTGAGCGCTTCCTGGATCACCGAAAGCGTGGTGAGCACCGCGAAACCGATTGTGATCAGCAGGATCGCCGCGTAGTGAAAACGCGGCGCTCCTGTCACCAGATCGCCGATGTGCAGGGCGACCGCGACCGCGCTGACCGCATAGCCGCTGATCCACAGGAAGCGCGGGCGCGAACGAAGCGAGATGTGAAGCAGCACCGCCGGCAGCAGACTCAACACGGAGAAGCTTCCCGCCACGATGATGTCGGCAATCGGATCGCCGGTTGGAGCGGTGGCCATGCCGATCAGCGATCCGGCGTTCCACAGAAAAGCCAGCCCGGCTGCGATACTCGGCAGCAGACTGCGCTCCGCCGTGGCACGCCGCCAGTCGAGAAGCAGAAGGTAGAACAGAATGCCGAACGCAAGCGCGCCCGCGCAGTGGCCAATGGTATTGACCAGAAGCGGGGCGTGAAGACTCAGCCTGTCGGGCATTGTTTCAGGTTCTCCGCACTCTCATTCGATCCGCGATGAAATAACAGATCACGCCAGCCACGATGATAATACCGCCCAGTTGCAGCGCGTTGATCGGCCCGACCGGTTCGGCATCGTTACGAATGACGGCGAGAATCAGCAACGCCAGCGGAGGCAATCCGATCGCGATCGCTCCGCGCAAACCACCCGGCACACGGTACGGCCTGTTCAACTGCGGTTCGCGAACCCGCAGCGCGACGAGCGCCGCGAATTCCAGCAGTATGCTGAGGCCGGTCAGCAGGACATCGAGCATCACCAGTTTCGAAAAGTTCAGGCCCAGACAGAGCGCCCAAGCTCCGGCGCAAACCAGAATCGAGACCCAGGGCGCATAGGTCTTTCGCGTGCGTTTCGCCAGAGCGCGCGGCAGAAATCCGTCTTCCGCCATCACGGCGGGCAATCGCGAATACACCAGTGTCAGCGCGTTAAACGTGCCCAGCGCGCCCAGCATCCCCGCCGCTGTCAGCGCCAGCGCCAGAATCTCATTTCCGCCCAGCGCGCGCGCCACATCGGGCCAACCGCCGGTGGTCCAGCGATTCGGATCGAGGCCTGTAATCGCCACCGCGCCGATCGGGAGTACATAGGTCAGAGCGACAAGAATCACGCCGATCGCCATGGCCCAGGGATAAGTTCTTTGCGGCTGGTCCACCTCTTCCGCGATCGTTGTCGAATTGTCCCAGCCCATGTAGTTCCACATGGCGACCAGCAGGCCAGCGAGAAAATCGACGTGACGCAGCGGCACTCCGGCCTTGCCTGTGGACGCGCCCGTGTGCATGAGCGCATAAACCGCCAGCACGGCAAACGGCGCGAGCAGCAGCAGAGTCATCGCGAGAGAACTGCGCCCTACCGCGCCCGCTCCGGCCATATTCCACACCGCGCAGATGGCGATCATCGCCACGCCAATCAGCGCGCCGCGATGCCCGGCGATCAGTGATGGCGCGACGCGACTCAGATAGCTCACGAACAGCGTGGGATAAATCGCCATATCGAAGATACTGCCCGCAAGCGAGAGCCAGCCTTCCTGAAAACCCCAGAAGCGCCCCATGCCGCGCGCGACCCAGCGGTAGTAGCCGCCCTCTTCCGGAATGGCGCTCGATAGTTCGCTCACCATCAGCGCGGTCGGCAAGCTCCAGATCAGGGGCGTGATCAGCAGGATGAGGATCGCGCCGAGGTAGCCCGACGATCCGACGATATCTTCCAGCCCGAACGGTCCGCCCGCGACGATCAGGTAGATCGCGCCAACCAGAGGCCAGAGGGTGACCTTCGGTCTCATTTCTGGCATTTCGAACAGTAGTGGGTACTGCGCTGCCCCACTACGATCCGTTTGATGGGCGCTCCGCAATTCACGCACGGCTCGCCGGTCCGCTGATAAACGCGGTGTTCGTTCTGGAAGCTGCCCTTGCGGCCTTCCGCATCCACGTAATTCGAAACGGACGAGCCTCTGCTTTCGATCGCTTCGGCCAGCACTTCGCGCATGGCGTGGAATATTTTTTCCACGCGGTCGGCTCGAAGCGACGCCGCAACGCGTTTCGGATGCACGCCCGCGCGGAACAGCGCCTCATCGGCGTAGATATTCCCCACGCCGCGCACCACAGCCTGATTCAGCAGGACGGCTTTCACGGGAGACTTGCGCAGTTTCAAACGGCGCGCAAACTCTTCGAGCGTTACCTCCAGCGGCTCCGGACCCAGCGCCGCGACGCGCGCCGGAAGCTCATCGCCGTATTCGATGCGTCCAAACTGCCGCGGATCCACATAGAGCAACGTGCCGCGATCCAGGGTAAAGATCGCGTGAGTCCACTTCGATATTTCGCCGTCGAACAACAACTTGCCGGTCATCCCCAGATGCACGACGAGATAGCCGCGATCCAGCCGAATAGAGATGAATTTTCCATGGCGCTCGACGGCGATAACCTTGCGTCCGGCCAATGCGTTCGCGGTCTTGCGAGCCGAACCGATCAATACCCGCAACCCCGTAAATTCGGCGTTGAGAATCCGCCGCCCGACGATCATCGGACGCAGCGTTCGAACGACTGTTTCGACTTCGGGTAACTCAGGCATGCGGCAGATCCACCAGAATTCCGCCGGCCTCCACCTTCACGGAATAAACCGGCACGCCCATCGTGTCGTCGACGAGACAGGCCCCGCTGGCGGAATCGAATTCCCACATATGCCACGGGCAAACGAGAATCCCCTGAATCACGTTGCCTTGCCCCAGCGGGCCGCCTTCATGCGGACAGACGCCCGACAGCGCGCGCAATTCCCCGCCCGCGTTGCAGATCGCATAGAGGTTGCCCTCGTGTTCCACTTCGATTACGGAGTCCTTCGGCACTTCGCCGATCGTCGCCAGTTTGGTCCAGGCCATTCATACAGTGTAGTGTCTTAATCGGAACCATAGCCGCTGCAGAACGCGTCATACTGGAAATGATCATGCGGAAACGGTTCGCCTTCGCCGCAGTTTGGGCATCTTGCTGGTGCATACCCGCCTTTTGCGGGAACCCGCTGTTCGATGACGCCGTCGCAAAGGGCGCGCGCCTCGCCGGGCCCTGGGTGGCTACGTTGGATCTGGCGCAGTCGGCCATGTTCTCCGATGATCCGTCCTCCCGAGTGATCATGAATGTCCAGCTGCGAATCAGCCGCAATGACAATCTCGTGGAAACCTTGATCATGGGAGCGCGCCTCGAACTTGAACAGAATTTCCAGGGGTCGCCGGCTTACAAACGCATCCAGCTTTCCGGCTTTACGCTCCCGGCAGAGGAAGGGCTCCAGTTGAGCAGCCCGAAAGACATTGCCACTGGCACGGATGAAATCCGGATGCGCGCGACCCTCGGTGATGTTCCTTCCAAAATGACGGCGTTGATCTCCCGAGGCGCGCAATCTGCGTGGATCGTGTTTGCCCGGCCGACCTTGAATCCGGACGCGCCCGTGCAGGGAGACTGGCTCAACGAAAGCGGCATCACTGGCGGCGCTATCGTGCACGTTTACCCGATGGGGCCATCTCACGTTGCAGGTACGCTCGACAGAATTTACGGTGATCGGGCAGATCTCGGTATGCCGATGTCCGACTTCGGTAAGATAAGCCCCGAGTCGGTGTCCTTATGGCTGGAATCTCCGGCTTCCACCCTTTCTTTCGACGCAGTGCTCGAAAGCCCCGACATGCTGAAAGTCCAGTGGCGCGGCAGCGGCTTTCTTTCCGAACCGAATTTTCGCCGCATCGCTGCCGAATCATACGTGCCTCAGGCGCCCGCGATTGACGTCATCTCAAAACCGTAGCTCCGCTTCGTTATGGGGGACGCGAGCCACCTGCGAAAATGGAATTTACGTGGATTTTCTTTCCGGTCTCAATCCCCCTCAGCGTGAAGCCGTCGCCACCACCGAAGGACCGCTCCTCATCCTTGCCGGTGCGGGTAGCGGCAAGACGCGCGTCATTACCAATCGCATCGCGCATCTGATCACGGCGAACCAAGTGCCGCCGTTCTCCATCATGGCGGTCACGTTTACGAATAAAGCCGCCGGAGAAATGCGCGCCCGGGTCGCGTCGCATCTGGAGGGATTTGAGCTTACTTCGACGCCGCTCGTCTCCACCTTCCACTCGTTCTGCGTTCGCCTGCTGCGCCGCGATGGCGACGCTCTCGCGCAAATCCGGCCCGGCTTCACGCGGACCTTCTCGATCTACGACGATGAAGATCAGCTCTCCATCATCAAGGCCGCCTACAAGCGTATGGGGCTCGACGACAAGGCGATTCCGCACCGCTCCGCCATGTCGCAGATCAGCCAGTCCAAGAGCCTGAAGGAATCGCCGCAGGATCTCTACGGACGCGCCTCCGATCCGCGCCTCACCCGTATCGCCGCCGTATACGAGGAATACGAAAAGGCGCTGCGCCAGGCCAATGCGCTCGATTTCGACGATCTGCTGCTCGAAACCGTCCGCCTTCTCGCTCACGATCAGGCTACGCGCGATGCCTGGAATCGCCGCCTGAGCTACGTGATGATCGACGAGTATCAGGACACCAACCGCAGCCAGTACGAACTGATGCGCCTGCTCTCGCAGCGGCACGACAACATCTGCGTGGTGGGCGATGAGGATCAGTCTATTTACAGTTGGCGCGGCGCCGATATCCGCAATATTCTCGACTTCGAAAAAGATTTTCCCAACGCGAAAACCATCCGCCTCGAACAGAACTATCGTTCGACCAAGAACATTCTCGAAGCCGCCAGCGTCGTCATCTCGAACAACCTCGAGCGCAAAGGCAAGTGGCTCTGGACCGAATCCGACGAGGGCGACCAGATCACCATCTACCCGGCGCAGGACGCCGAGAACGAAGCGCTCTTCATTGCCGACACCATCAAGAAGATTCTGCGTCAGTATCCGGATCGCAAGGTCGCGGTTTTGTATCGCACCAATTCGCAATCGCGCCAGATTGAAGAAGCGATGCGCCGCTACAACATCAAGTACAACGTGGTCGGCGGCATCAGCTACTACCAGCGCGCGGAAGTCAAAGATATCCTGGCTTACCTGAAGTTCGCGCAGACGCAGACCGATTCCATCGCGCTCAATCGCATCGTGAACACTCCGGCGCGCGGCATTGGCAAGACCACGATGGATCAGGCTGCGCAATTTGCGGCGGAGAACAACCTCAGTCTTTGGGACGCCGTGCTCCAGTTGTTTGACGACAAGCAGTTCGGCACGCGCGCCCACTCCGCCGTCAACTCCTTCCGACTCCTGGTGGAAGATCTCGCCGAAGCCGTCAAATCGCGGCCGCTCCATGAGGCGTTGGCTTTTATCGAAGAACGCACCGGCTATCGGACCATGCTCGAACAGGAGAATTCGCCCGAAGGTCAGACCCGCCTGGAAAATCTGAACGAATTGATGAACGCCGCCCGCGAGGCTGTGGAGCGCGGCGAAACGGCCAGCGATTTTCTGGATCACGCGGCGCTCGTTGCGCAGACCGATGCCATCGACGAGCAGGCGCAGATCACTCTAATGACTCTGCACAACGCGAAGGGGCTGGAGTTCCCCGTTGTTTTTCTCGCCGGCATGGAAGAGAAGCTGTTCCCGCACAGCCGTTCGATCCTCAACGACGCGGCGATGGAAGAAGAGCGGCGTCTCTGCTATGTCGGGATGACGCGCGCCGAGAAGCGGCTGATTCTGAGTTGGGCGAGATACCGTCGGCGATTCGGCGGCGGAGAACAGGAACGCAGCATGCCGTCGCGCTTCCTGAAGGAGATTCCGGAGAACCTGGTGATTAACCTCGGCGTACCCGACGACGATCCCGACGACAACTTCACGATCGATAAAGATTCCCGCGTCGATCTTTCGGCCGAGCGTTCCACCGTGCGCCAGGAGGCGCGGAAGAACCTTTATACGGGCAAGACATACAATTCGCTCGAGAATGTGTCCGAGTTCTTCAAGCAGCGGGGCGTCAATGTTCCGGTTCGCGGGTTTGGCGGACCGGCGGCGAACGTCCCGGCGCAGAAACCGGTTACGCCTCCCCCTCCTCCGGTTCCTGCCCGCGTTGTGGAAAGCCGGCAGGGCGGGCTGTTCTCCAATTCCGACCCCGTCGCCGACAGCAATCGACCGCCGTGGGAAGAACCGTCGATTCAGCGCCAAAATCAGCTGATTCCGCCGCCAAAACCGAAGGTAGCGCTCCCTTCCGCGCCCCCGGCCCCAAAACGTCCATCTTCAACAGGTACAGTAGTAGAGCACCCCAAATACGGCAGAGGCACCGTCGTCCGCCGGGAGGGCGATGGAGCCGACGCGAAAGTTGTGGTCGTTTTCGATCGCTACGGGTTAAAGAAACTAGTGGAGAAATACGCGGGCCTGAAAAAGGTCTGATAACAAATACACGATGAACACAAAGAGCCTGGAAACAACCGAACGTAAGAAGCTGAAGCGGACCGCACGCAAGAAGGCCGCGCCGAAGGCGAAGCGCGCGTCCACTGTGGCGCGTGGATCGATGAAGAAGAAAGTGAAGCAGATGGTGAAGGGCCAAGCCGTCCGCAAGCGGTAACACTTCAACAAAAGCGGCATGAACAGGCTTCTCCGCACCCGCGGTATCGACGCGCTGATCGCCGCTTCGGAATCTCCGGAGCGGCGGTTGCGCAAAACGCTGGGTCCGTGGAGCCTGATCGGCCTCGGTGTGGGAGCCGTGATCGGTTCCGGCATCTTCATATTGACCGGCACTGCAGCGGCCGGTCAGCAACTGCAATTCAAGTCGGTTCTCAACGCGCCCATTCTCGACCTGATGCTGAACGGCGGCAACGCCGTCTCCACCATCGGGCGGCTGGGCGCGGGACCCGGCATTTCCCTCTCGTTCCTGATCACCGCGCTCGTCTGCGGTTTTGCGGCGCTGTGTTATGCGGAACTGGCGTCGATGATTCCCATCGCCGGCAGCGCGTATACCTACGCGTACGCGACGCTGGGCGAAATCTTCGCGTGGATCATCGGGTGGGATCTCATCCTCGAATACGCCGTTTCCAACATGGCGGTCGCGGTGGGATTTTCCAATTATCTGAACGACCTGCTCGATAACGTCTTCCACGTCCATCTGCCTGCGGCGATTGCGAAGTCTCCCATCGGCCCCGGCGGCGTTCCGAGCGGCAGCTACTTCAATCTGATGGCGCTGGTCGTGCTGCTGGTGCTCACCTGGATTCTGGTGCGCGGCATTCGCGAGAGCGCGAGCGCGAACAATGTGATGGTCGCGATCAAGATCGCGGCGATTCTGATTTTTGTGATCGGAGCCGCGCACGCGGTGAACACAGCGAACTGGCATCCATTCCTGCCGAACGGCATTCCCGGCATGTTGACCGGTTCCGCGATTGTCTTCTTCACTTACATCGGATTCGATTCGGTTTCCACTGCCGCGGAGGAATGCAAAAATCCGCAGCGCGATATGCCGGTTGGCATCATCGTGACACTCGTGGTTTGCGCGGTGCTCTATATTGCCGTCGCGTTGGTCCTGACTGGCATCGCTCCGTGGTCCACGCTGAACACCGACGCTCCCGTCGCCGATGCGCTGAAGCATCTCGGCATGAACAGGATTCGCGGCTGGGTGACGGTCGGCGCGCTGGTCGGGATGATCTCGTCCCTGATGGTTTTTCAGTATGGACAGGCGCGCATCTGGTTTGCGATGTCGCGCGATGGGCTGCTGCCGAAATTGTTTTCGAAAGTGCATTCGCGGTTCGGAACTCCACATGTCAGCACGTGGATCGCTGGCCTTGTCGTGGGGATTCCGGCCGGTATCTGGGATATCGATACGTTCGCGGATCTGTCGAACATCGGCACGCTGTTCGCTTTTATCGTGGTTTCGGCCGGGGTGCTGGTGCTGCGAAAAACACAACCGGAGCGGCCGCGTAGTTTTCGGGTGCCGTGGTGTCCGGTCATGCCGATTATTTCGATTGTGTTCTGCTTCGTGCTGATGCTGGCGCTGCCGCTGATGACATGGCTGCGGTTTTTTGTGTGGCTGGCGATCGGCCTGGTAATTTATGGAATGTTCGGGAGGAAGAATAGTGTTCTGGAAACAAGCTAAGAGAGCCGTTGCAGTTCTGGCCGTTCTCGCGGGCGCGGCGTTTGCGCAGACGCCCGACTGGACCGAGCCGTTTACGCCTCATAGGATCGCGGACAACCTCTACTACGTCGGCAGCAAGGGCCTGGCGTCGTATCTGATCGTCACACCGCAGGGAAATATTCTGATCAACAGCAGTCTCGAAGCTTCGGCGCCGTTGATTCAGGCCAGCGTGACGAAGCTGGGCTTCAAATTCAGCGACACAAAGATTCTGCTCATCAGTCATGCGCACTGGGATCACGATGCCGGCAGCGCTGCGGTGAAGAAGCTTACCGGCGCGCAATATATGGTGATGGATGCCGACGTGCCCGTGGTCGAGAGCGGCGGAAAGACGACTTCCAGTATGGGAAAACGCCAGGCAACCAGTATCCGCCGGTGAAAGTGGATCGCGTGCTGCATGACGGCGATACCGTGAAGCTCGGCGGCATCACACTGACCGCCCACAAAACTCCCGGCCACACAAAAGGCTGCACAACATGGACGATGAAAGCCACCGATGGCGGCAAAATTTACGACGTGGTCATCATCGGGAGCCCGAACGTGAACGCGGGATACAAGCTGGTGAACAACGCGCTGTATCCGCAAATCGCGCAGGATTACGAAACGACGTTCCGCATCCTGAAGTCCCTGCCCTGCGATATTTTCCTCGGTGCGCACGGCGATTACTACGGCTTACTCGCGAAATACCCGCGGCTACAGCCAGGCGTCGCGAATCCGTTCATCGACCCCGAGGGCTACAAAAAATACGTGGCCGAAAGAGAGCAGACCTTTCGCGATGAGTTGAAAAGGCAGCAGTCGGGGAAGTAGCGCCGGGCCGGCCGACACTTGTCCTATAGCGGGTTGTAAGAAATATTCGGATTTCAAAGAACGAACTGCGTCGTTGCGGCAGGGGGTGGGTTTATTAATCCTCCGTATCCTGCCGCCAGCAAATTGAGCGGTATCTATATGACCAGCAGCCATGCGGTTAGTTAATGTTGATGCCCGCGCGGCATAGTGCTAATTTCGATGCTCCGCCCTCTGGTATCGAACTCTACGTCTTTCGCTTGAGTCC